>Ga0302114_10000042_pt1 | contig 90877 bp, 51 predicted proteins | sample AG5_Surface_MG_FD_203107 | JGI IMG/M metagenome (GOLD analysis project Ga0302114, IMG submission 203107) | Marine microbial communities from Western Arctic Ocean, Canada - AG5_Surface | ecosystem: Environmental > Aquatic > Marine > Oceanic | place: Canada: Western Arctic Ocean | collected... | reverse complement strand
TGAAGTTGGTCAGCTTCACCTTGAGGATGGTCCCGTTGCCGTGGGCCAGGTCCACGGGGTCGGGTGCCTCGCTCTTGTGTTTCTTTCCCATCGCGGCGGTCGGATACGCGCGCGGGACACGAAGTGAACTCACTCGGTTCGATGCACCCCCACTTGGAATATTTGAAATCCTCGGAGGGTGCCCAGGTTTGAGTGAAGCCTCAGATGTCCCGCAACCACACGAACACGGCGCCGCGGACCCCATGGGGTTGTTCGTGGAACCGAGCTCGGAGTGCTGCGGCGATCCCCCGGGTCGTTCGCACCCGAGGGCCGGCGCCACGCGATGCGCACAGGTCCGATCGTACCGGTACACCTCCCCCGACGACTCCCTGCTGGAACAGCTGTGTCTCAACCGATTCTGGAACTTCGGCGTCCAATTCTTCCCGACGTGGTTCGCGCCCAACCTGATGACCGTCGTGGGCGGGGTCTTCGCGCTCGGGGCGTACGCCATGTTACTGTGGTTCAGCCCCGAGCTCGACGGCAGCCTCCCCGCGTGGGCATCCGTCGCGTGCGCGGCGATGCTCTTCGTCTACCAATCGATGGACGGCATGGACGGAAAACAGGCGAGGCGGACCGGCAGTGGATCACCCCTCGGCGAGGTCACCGACCACGGCGCGGACGCCATCGCCGCGTGCATCTACGGCGCGTTCATATGTGACTCGTACTGCTGCGTGGCGCACGGCGGCGCGTTTGTCAAGCGATGGATGGCCGTCGGGCTCGCGGCGTACAGCAGGATCAACTTCGCCGCCGACTCGGTCTCGTCGACGTACACGGGACGGCTCCCAGTCTCCCCGATCGACTCGCAGGAGCTGCAGCTCATGCTGCAGCTCACGCTGCTGTGGAACGGATTGGTGCCGGGGGGTAAGGAGGCGTGGGGGAAGATCGTGACGCTCCCGTTCGACCTCGGCGACTGGCCGTTGGGCCTCGCGACGGTGACCATCCTCGGGTCGCTCGGGATCGTATGGCGGTTACTGTCGGTGTACAAGACGTGCGTCGGCCCGAGGTCGACGCACTTACCTAAGCGGTCACCCGCGGGGCTCTTCTTCCGCGCCTTCTCCTTCGAGCTGTGCCTCACCACCGCGCTGGCGTGCTGCGCCAACTTCCCCGCGTGTCACGCCGCGGTGGCGTTCGTCTTCGGCGATAAGATGATCCGGATCATGTCCCTGCGCGTCAGTGACCCGGACGCGAGCCCGAGCCCGCCGTGGTACATGGGTTTAATCGCGACGTGTGCCGCGATCGTGCCGGCGCGCGGGGGCGGGGCCGTGAGACTCGCCGACGGGTTCGAGTTTGAGCTCGACGTTTTTTTCACAAACGTCTTCGCCGCGGGTATCGTCGCCGTCGCGTTTGTTTCGTTCGCGGCGGCGTATTGGAAACTGTCGGGGCAGATCACGGGGTGCCTGGGATTGCCGAGGAACCCGTTCGTGCTTCGCAAGCGCAAGACGGGCTAGTGGGAAACAGGATGGGCCTCTCCGTCGTAGCTCTCTAATAATACCTAAGTTAAGAAGTGTGCCTACAAGTGTGCCAACTATACGTTCGCCTTGGGTTTCCACGACGGATCCGCCTAATCGTCGTCCAGTCGCACCTCGTTGATCCTCGCCACCTCCTTGAGCTCCGCGCTAAAGTCCGCGGTCCGTTCGTGCAGCTCCGCGGCCATGGACTCGATCTCCCTCAGGCGTTCGCTCGACGCCGTCATGTCGTCCACCTTGCTCATGATCCCGACGACCCGCGCGCGAAGCTCGGCGCGTGTGCGCTCCGCCTCGGACGCCGCGAGGTCCACGCGCGATACGGTCTCCTCGAGCTCGCGTGTCGACGCGTCGGATGCGGGGTCAGAGGCCGGGCGGCTCGGACGAAACGCGGAGTCGTCCGCGAGGATGGCCTCCAGCGAGGCGAGAGCCGCTGAAGACTCCAAATGGCTCGAACCGATCCTGGTCACGTCGGTCGTCGTGGTGCTCTCCCCGGGTTCTCTCCCCGATGCGGCGCTCGTGCGGGCGGTTCGGCTCGCGGTCGATGCATCGCCGGTTTCTGCTCCACGTCGGGCCATGACCAGACGCGGCTTGTAGGCCGGCGCGGGCATGCCTCGGGGCTGTCCAGCATCTCGCACGTGCCGAACCACCGTCTCCGTCGTTTGCCGCCTCGTCGGTCCTGACGGCGCCCCGTATTTCACGTCATCGTCTTGGATCTGCTTCCTGATTTGCGCGAGAATCGGGTCATCGTCGTCGTCGTCGCTCGAAGACGCCATGGCCCATCCCTGCGCCGTGCGAAGTGGAGGGCTCGGGCTGTCAAGTCAAAAAAAGAAACAGAAAAAAAATAAAATTTGGAGAGGTGACAGGGCGACGTCTTCGGCGTCGTGGCCCGCCGAATACTCGACCGAATCGCGCCAAATTCGGTGAGCAGCACGCCGACGTCGCGTCGCGTCGGCCTTCAGCAGATGGGCAAAAGAAGAAGAAAAAGTGCGCCAACCGGGAATCGAACCCGGGGCCAAACAATGGGAATGTTTGAGTTTACCACTAACCCATTGGCGCTGGTCAATGGGTGCTTTACTCAATGTCTCCATTTTCATGGATCCACTGTCAAACTGCACATGCTGTGAAGCACGTCAGATTCCGATTTACCAGTCAAAGCCTTTCCTGAAATATATCCGAACAAATTATTCTCCTATCAAGTGCTTCACAGCTCCTATCAAGTGCTTTCACAAATCGCCTTTCAAAATTTCAAATGGCGTTCACGACTGAAAGCGCGCCAACCGAAATATCTTTTTTCGCCAGATACGCAACATGCTTATCTTTCGAAGGGGCGCGGTGTGGTGGCTCAGTGCGAGAGGCGTCGCCCGTCGAAGAAAGACGGGCGGAATTTGCGGGCTCGGACCTGGAACCAGACGGAACCGCCCGGCGAACCGCGGCACCGGGGAAGTCCACGAGTCCACGAGGGAAACGGCGTTTGGCAAAAAAGAGCTTTTTCGCGGGCGGTTGACAAATTCTAGGGTTGGGTACAGTGCTCAAGGAGGGACAGCCGGTGTTCGAGCGCGTTTCGTGTGAACCGCACCGACCGATCACGGGCTGCCGAAATCGTACCGGGCACCGCACCGGATATATGACCACCGCGACGACGATGGCCGCCGACGTGCTCGCGCATTTACCCCCGCGAAAACGCCTGAAGGTGGCTGCCCAGATTCCAACGACCGCGACGGATGAACCTCCCGCGCACGTCAGCCTGCTGGCGCTGGGTGCGCAGCGGCTCAAACACGCGCAGGAGAAGAACATGGTCACCGAAACGCACGGCCGACCCGCGGGGCCGAAGATGAACCCCATGTCCCCGACGACGTTGATGCGCGTGGCGGGGTCGTTCGAAGATGAACCCCATGTCCCTGGCGACGAGATTGCTCCCAGGCGAGGACCCGACTCCCCTGGCACCGTCGCGGCCAACGCCAAGGCTGAGGCTGTGGCCAAGCGTCGAACGGCGAACGAGAAGGCGCGCGTCGCGAAGGACGCCGCGCGCGTCGCGGACGAGTTGGCGACGCTGGCGCGGGAGGCGAAGAGAAAGGCGGAGGAGCTGCTCGGCGGGTCGAGACGGAAAGAGTTGGAAAAAGCGACGGGCAAGCCGCCCGTCGGGGCGCCGAGATCGATACGGGTCAAGCCGAAGCTTCATTCGCCCAAGCCGGCGAAGCCGCTGACGGACGAGGAGGTCGCGATGCAGCTGCACATGGAGATGAACGCGTCGCCGAGGTTCGGGAGGGAGCGGCGGGGGCGGGGCGGCGGCGGGCTGGAGGCGGTCAGGAAGGACGTCTCGCCGGTGCGGATCCCGGCGCCGCCCGCGTGAACGAGAGTGTAAGTGTTGTGTGTTGACAAAAATGTAAGTGTTGTATTCCACGTTGTAATAGGCTAATAAAAGCCGCTTGTTATTTTTGTAGCCGACGCGCCTCGTGTAATATCGTGGGTGCAACCGCCTTCGGGGTATACACGGTGCATCTGTCTTTTCGTCTGCACTTCACGCCTCAAAGCTCGCTCTGGCAGAGTAGTGATACAAATTGCTACAACCCTACACAGCATTAATAATAATGCTGTGTACGCGAGCACGTTGAGGCGTGAAGTGCACGCAGTGATTCTTAAACAGATGCACCGAGACCCGGAGAGTTGATGCATCGTCACCTGAGTTCCGGCATGAGCTCCATGGTCTGCACGGTGATGGCGCGAGTCACCGCGAGCATGTCCGGGCATCCCGACCCCCACTTGGCGCAGATGACGCACGTCTGCAGAGGGGTGAGCACCTCGTCCACGACCTTGCTCACGAGCTCGAAGTTCTGCAGCTGCTCGGCGCTGATGTTCGCGCGCAGGTCCCGAATCACGCTCTCGACCCGGCACGCGTGCGCCGCGAATCCCGTCAGCGTGAGCTGCCCCGTGCGGTCGAGCACGTCCTGCTCCGTGATGGCCCCCGCCAGGGTCCCGGCGCCGATGCTCATGAAGTCCACCAGCGTCGCCACCGGGCTGGATCCCTGCAGCATCAGCGCATCCGCGGTGAGCTTCTTGCGAGTCTCGAAAATCGCACCGAGCGCCTGCGCGTGGGACTTCCACCTGCGCACCATACACCGCCGCTGCGTCTCCGTGAGCTCCATCTCGCGGGCGAGAAAGTGCGCGCGCTTGAACACGCTCTCGGGCTGTCCCGGACCCTGCGCCAGCATACCCGCGCACGGCGAGGGCTCGCCGTCCGTGGGCGGACCCGAGAGGATGGAGTACACGCCCATCTGCGAGCAAGCGTTGCCGTCCACCAGGAAGGACTTGAAGTGCTCGGTGAGCTTCAGCGCGATGAGCCTCATCGCCTCCTGCGTATCCTCGCTGTTATCCTCGGCGCCGCGTTTGAGCTCCAGCTGCGCAGCCTGCGCCACGGCGCACGCCTCCTCCTGCAGGGTGGGCAGCTCGAACTCCTCGCCGCCGTCGGAGTCGCACATTGACACTCGGCTCAGGCGCCCCGCGCGGTGCTCAACCTTGACGGTTCGCCCGTTGTTGAACTCGTCCTCGATCTTGAGCCGCATCTCCTGATCGATGTCCAAACTGTTGTTTCGGTCCAAGCCGCCCTCGCTGCGCGCCGGGGAGCCGGGGAGCGAGTTCAGCGCAGTCTCGAGCTTGCTGTTTTTGATGCTGCACACGCGAAGCTGTCGCTCGAGCTCGGACTTCTCCTTGATGAGCTTGGTCTTTTCGTCCGTCGCGCCGCTGGACTTGAGCTGGCACTGTTCGAGGCCGGCGGCGGTCTTCGCCAGCGCCTGCTTCAGGCGCTTGATCTCGTCCTCCTGCTTGGCCATCTGATCCCGGAGATCCTTGTTTTCCTTCTCGAGCTCGGTGACGTGATTGCGGTGGCGCTCGCGGCAGCGCCTCTGCGCCTGGAGGTTGGCGTGGCGCTGGCGCTTGCGTCGAGCCTCCGGATCGCCCGGATCGTCGTCGAGTCCGTCGAGCAGAGGTTCCTCGGAGGAGCCGCCGTTCATGGAGCCGCCTCCGCTGCTGCCGCTCTTCTTCTTTGTGGTTTTCTTGGCCCCGCCGTTGATGGTGACCCCCCCCGCGGGATTGATCTGCACCGGAGGGCCGAGATCCATCATGTCGGCGGGCACCGGCGGCGTATTAAGCAGCGCGGTGAAGTCCACGCTGCCGAGCGACCACTGGCGCAGGCCGGACGCACCCTTGCTGGGCTCGCGGCCGTTGCCATTGCCGAAGACCTGAGGTTTGGTTTGGTCGAAGAGCCGGATGGTCTGGTTGCCCGCCGCGTTGAAAGGCGCGCTGTCGATGATATCCGTCAGGAACTCCTGCAGCACGTAATCATCAACCTCCGCGGCGCCCTGCTGGATCCTCTGGTACTTCGGGTCCTCCCTGACGGTGGGCGCCATGGGGTCCGCGAGAGGATAAAAGCAAACTCGCAAATGGGGTGGGTTTTCCAAGGGATTCGGTGGGGGCAAACCCTCCGGTCTTCCGGGGCGACGGCGAGATGCGCGCGGGTTTTCTCCGCGTTCTTCCGCTTCGAAACCTCTGAGCGCGGGAACCGAACGCTCCGGGTGCGTGAGCCCTTGGTCTCGCGCCTTGGGAAGTGCCGCACCGCTCGCTCGCCCTCGGCCCCATCTCCGAACCGAGGAGAGCCCGGACCGAGTAAACAATCGCTTTTCGCGGGGGATTCTAATTCGTCGTCTGGACAAATCGAACGTCAGTTATCCGTGGTAGGTGCCTCCTGGTGACTGAAAAATGATAAAATCGGGGTTCGCGGGAGGCTTGTTTGGGACAAGTCTTAGATAGGCACGCTAGCACTGTGTACATTTCAAGCCGCGCGTCGTGGGCGTCGCGGCGAAGGAGCATCCGTATCGGGCGTCTCGCGGCTTCGAGTTCTCGACGCGGTTCTCGCGGGGGTCGGCCGCTTCGGGTTCAAGACGGAGTATTTTATCGATTGAGCTTCGGTTTTGATCGATAGAGCTTCGGTGAAAGAAGGGCTATAGTTAAAGGTTTGAAGCCGAACTTTCACCGATACATCGGTCAACTTCGACGGTCCACTACCGCGTCTTCAAAAGACGGCTTGCCGGCGCCTCTTTGTTCAAGGGTGGCGTACATGTCCGGACGACGACTACGTGCACGCTTAGCGCAATGGCAAGGCCGTCCCGCTGAACAGCCGGCGTCCGAAGAACGAAAAGGCATCGCACATAGTTGTTAGTCAGAGAAAAATTAACACTCACTGACCGTATGGTGATCTAGTCTACGACGTTTGAAAATGGTCGAGCTCTCGACGAATCAGAAGGCGTATAAAGCGTGACATTTTCAAATGATGGTCGGGTAGAATGTGTTGCTAAATGTGACTTCGTCAGTGAACTGACTTGTCCCAAATCACGGCATCATCCAGTCACTGACTGAAAGTTCTGACTGAATACACGGTCAGGACTTTTTATAGACTATATACACGGTCAGGATTCGAGCGATTTTCCTCGAGTCAATTCGTTAGGTTTCCCCCTTCGCTCGATCCGCACGCCAGGGCCAAAGAGTCGGCAGACAAATCTCGAGGCGCAACAGCAGCGAGCGCCCCACGACCGTGCCCGGACCCAGGACCGAGACCGGTTTGATTCCACGCGTGGTACCGTCTTAAGTCTCGGACGTCACGCGCGCATCGCGGGGTCGGGATCCGAGCGGGACACGCGCGCACGAGGGGAGCGGGAGTCGCGATGGGCGCGCCCGGAGGAACGGGCGGCGGCGGTGGCGGTCGGGGCGGCGGTGGAGCGCGCGGCGGCGGCGGCGGCGGCAGGGGAGGAGGGCGCGGAGGCGGCGGCCGGGGCGGCGGCCGGGGCGGCGGCCGGGGCGGCAAGAAGGTCTCCACGAAGAACCAGATGAGGAACATCCAGCGCCTGCTCAAGCGCGAGGGCCTGCCGGAGAAGCTTCGCCTCGAGAAGCAGCGCGAGCTCGAGAAGCTCGAGGTGATCTTCAAGGAGAACAAGCAGTCGGAGCTGGAGCGGAAGATGGCGGTCAAGTACCACAAGGTCAAGTTCTTCGAGCGCGTCAAGATCACGCGCGCCATCGAGAAGCTCGAGAAGGCGAACCCGGAGGAAGCTGAGCGCCCGGACGCGGTGACGAAGAACATCGAGTCGCTTCGAGACGACCTGCACTACGTGACCAACTTTCCGAAGGGATACAAGTACGTGTCGGTGCTCAAGGGTGACGCGGACGACGACGCGATCAGGCGCAAACGGGAGAAGCTGAGGCAGATCATCAAGGAGCGCGGTCTGGCGGACGCGGCGCTGGCGGAGGCGAACGAGGGCGGGATGGACGCCGTCGCCGCCGCGGTCAAGGCTGCGGGCGAAAAGGAAAAGGAAAAGGACGACTTCTTCATGGAGAGCGACTCGGGCTCGGACTCGGACTCGGGCTCGGGCTCGGACTCGGACTGAGGAGATTAGCGGTGGAGATGACGAGAAGTTGTAGCCGTCACGCATTGATGATGTCATCGTACTTGTACACGTCGTCGCCCTCACTCGTCGCCGATTCATCGTCGCTCGAGCACAAAATTTGCGATCATGATATTTTGGCCTTGAGCCTGCTGTGATTCCCGCACTCCTGCTCTCGCCCGGCGACGGGGTCACATGCTCGGGGGCTCGATACGGCCCGCGTCGATATCTCCCGGTGTCGGCGGAGAGATTCGCGTCGCGTCGACTTCACGCGGGAGATCCAGCAGGGCCCCTATACGACGACGCGTGGGATCGATGGCTACTATCTCGGGCGAGGGTTCGGGCGCCAACGCCGACGCCGCCCCGGCTTCCCGCCCCCAACGACGCGAGGAGGACACCGTGAACCTCTTCCGCAACTACGAGCTCCGCACCGCGTTCGCGCCCCAAGAGCGCCGCCGCCTGCCCACCACCCTCGTCACCGGCTGGCTCGGCAGCGGCAAGACCACGGTGATGCGCCACGTGCTCGCGAACCGCCAGGATCTGCGCGTCGCCTGCGTCGTCAACGACTTCGCCGAGCTCAACATCGACGCCGAGCTCGTCGCTCGCGACGACAACGGCGTCATGCCCGGCGTCGGCGCCGGTAAGAACGTCGAGGGCGTCGTCGAGCTCACCAACGGATGCCTCTGCTGCACCCTCGGCGGGGAGCTCGAGACGGAGGTCTGGCGCATGCTCGACGACAGTTCTCACAGGCGCGACGACGGAGGTCACGTAGGAGACGTCGACTACCTCCTCATAGAGACCTCCGGCCTCGTCGATCCCACCGAGACGGTCGCATCGCTGGATAAGACGTTCGGGAAGATGGCGAGGGTTCGCCTGGACACCGTCGTGTGCGTCGTGGACGCGGAAGCCGCGTGCTACGGCGCCGCCGGGTTCCTATTAGACGGCCCGGACGCGTGGTCCAAGCAGCTCTCCGTCGCCGACGTCGTCTTGCTCAACAAGGTGGACCTGCTGGACGGCAGCGAGAAGAAGCTGGCGAAGGCGCACGAGTTTGTTGGTAAGTACGCGCCGGACGCCAGGGTGGTGGAGTGCACGCGGGGGAAAGCGCCGCTGCAGTCCATTCTCGACGTCCGCCCGGCGCCGCAACCGGAGGGCAAGTTCGGTCACGACTGGGACAGCGCCGTCCGCCCGTTCCTCGTCTCGAGCACCGGCGAGGGCCTCCGGAAACCCGGGGCGCGGCCGAAGCCGTCGCCGAGCGGCCCGTTCGTCATCGACCCGACCAAGCGCACGAGCCACAACCGCGGTAAAGAGAGCTCCGCCGTCGCCAACGACGATTTCGGATCGGTCTCGTTTGAAGGCGGAGCGCTTTCACTCGCGTCGTTCCAACGATGGGTATCGCGCGGTATTCCGTCCGAGTGCGTCCGCGCGAAGGGTTTCGTGACCTTCGCAGAGGAACCCGACGTGCCGTACGACTTTCACATGTCGGGCAGGCGGCGCGTGGAGATTGAGCCGAGCGCGGACCGCGGCGGCGCCGCGGCGCTCGCGACCGGCTTCAAAGCAAAGTCCACCGCAAACGCCAAGGCGGCTACCAGACTGGTCCTCATAGGCCCGGAGATTGACCAGAACGCGGCGCGTGCCGCGCTCGAAGCGCTGGAGACGCCTCCTGTGTGTGAAGTTGCGGACGTCGCGGGCGCGCTGGAGAGGGCGCGGGAGCTCGTGGGGTTCGATCAGCGGCTGGAGTGGGTTGAAGCCGGGGGCTGGTGCCATCCGTCGGCGGCGGACACGTGCGCGCATTTCAGGCTCACCGGCGCGGAAGCCAACGGGCTCACCGTGGACGAGATGGAGCGTAACCACGGCGTGGACATGAACGCGATGAACCGCGATTTGGTGCGGGCGCTGAACAGCGGAGGTAACGGCGTGGTGGTGACCGCGGCGGCGAGGGACGACGCTGCTACGTACTTTGGCTCGCCCGAGGTTTGCGTGCGGGTGTCGCTCGTCGGGGCGGAGGAGTGCGGCGTCCTCGGGGAGGAGTGGTGGGATAGGGTTCGCACGGCGTGCACGACGGCGCTCCGTCGGCACATAGCGCACATTCCCAAGTGCAAGTGCGGCTTCTGAAAACGCGAAAGGCGCGTAACGGTCGGGAAGAGGTAGCTCTTACTCGTTAACAATGTGAAATTGATCCTCGCCCACTGACGAAATCCATAAATCTCGGGCGCGAAGGGCACCATGGCGCCTCCGCCCTCGTCCGCCATGTTGGGTGCGTTCGCCGCGGTTTTCTACGGGACCATCGCCGTCGCGATGGGCTTCATCAACAAGGCTGTGTTCGTTTACGGCTTTGAGGAGAGCAACTTCTTGCTACTCTGCCAGATGGTCGTCACGGTCGGTGTTCTTTTCTCGCTGCGAAGCGCGGGACGGGTACAGTTCGGGCCAATAAGCCTCGCTCAGGCTAAGAAGCTGCTCCCGGTGGCGATCTTGTACAACGCGAACGTGGCTTTCGCGCTCGCCAGCCTCGCGAAGGTGAGCGTGCCCACTTACAACACGTTGAAACGGCTCACCCCCGCGGTGGTCCTGGCCGCGAACAAGGCGCTTCGACTGCGACCCGACCCATCGAAGGAGGTCGTCGCGTGCATCCTCGTGGTGGTGCTCGGGTGCCTCATCGCGGGGTACGGGGACCTGGAGTTCGATCCCAGGGGGTACGTCATGGGCCTCACGTCGTGCGCGCTGCAGGCGAGCTACCTCCTGGTGGTGGAGAGAACCGGCGCGGAGCGAGGGCTCGGCACTATCGAAATGATGGTTTACAACGCGAATTTATCGACCCCGCCACTGTTCCTCCTGGTGTTGGCCACCGGGGAACTCGGATCCGGCATCGAAAGGCTCGGTGCGATGTCCGGAGACCTAGGGTTCATCGCCACCTTCGCCACGGCGCTGCTGGCGGGCATGCTGCTCAACTATGCGTTGTTCCTGTGCACGCTGACCAACTCGGCTCTGACCACGACGGTGGTTGGCGTGCTCAAGGGTGTCGTCTCCACCGCGCTCGGTTTCGTCTTACTGGGCGGGGTGGACCCGAGTGTGACTCACGTGGTGGGTATAGCGACGAACACGGTGGGTGGGGTTGGGTACTCGTGCGTGACGTACAGCGAGAAGCAGGCCAAGCGTCGGTCGAAGTTGAAGAACAGCGATTTGGACCTGCCTTCAGTGGCGTCAGGGAAGTAGGATTAATAGCGGTATAGATTTCGTAATTCACATTTCCGAATTTCGGGCGTATGAGCTAATGACGGATTCAGAGTTCAGGTTTTAGGGTCTCGAGAGGTCCTCGTGTCCTTCGTCACATAAAACGTCGCGTCCGATGGAGGCGAGAGCGCGCACGGCGAGCCGGTCGCTCGCCGAGCGCCGGCTGGCGTGGGCCGACATATGCGGGAAGGTCCAGTACGACGGCCTGGCCGATACGGCGGCGTCCCAGGACCTCTGCCGCGTCGTCTTCGCCACCCTTCGCGACTACCACGACAAGCCCAGCCAGCGGGCGGTGGAGCGCGCGATCGCGGTGGCGCTGTCCACCTCCGGCGACTTCCTCAAGGCGTTCGCCGGGCTGGTGGTCAAGGGCGGTGATCGGGCCGACACGCTGGGCGCGTCGCAGAGGCTGGTGCTGACCAGGTGGTCGTGCCTGCTCATGGACCACCTCGACGCGACGGAACACGCCGGCGCGTTCGCGAGGATCGCGCAGACGCAGGGTGCCCTCGTCGCGGCATCCGCCCTCGCGACGTGCTCCGAGACGCCGGCGCCGTGCTCCCCGTTCCAGCAGCTCCTCAGACGCAAGCCGTATCTCGTGGACGCATACCTGGCGCAGCTGGGCGAGGGCAGCAAGGCCATGGCGGCCACCGCGCCCGTCGCGGCGTGCGGCCTCGCCGTCGAGCTGCTGCATCACGCGACGGCCGCATCATCATCACCGGAAGAGGTCGCCGCGAAGGTCAGAGCCGTCGCGATGGACGCGTACACGCGCGTGCCCCTCGGCGGCGATGCCAAGGCGAAGCTCCCGCCCCACATCGCATCCCTGTTCCACGGGCTGGTACGCACGATGACGGCGATGGAGTTTGCGCAGACGGCGGTCGCGCAGGCGACGAAGCAGCTCCGACGGTCGCCCGAGGCGGTCCTACCTTCCGTCGTTCGCATGCTCGCATCCGCGTCCGTCGCCAACCTCGACGGCGCGGATGGAGGCGCCATGGAGGCGCTGCGGGACTGCGTGTTGGCGCAGGTGAAGCACGCGGACGAGCGGCGAAGGGCGGCGGCGGTGGGGTGCGTCGGCGCAGTCGCCGCCGCCGGCGCGGGGATCGCCGCCAAGTCTTACTTTGACGCGATCGTATCGGAGCTCGAGAAGAAGCCCAAGGAGTGGCAGGCGCGCGCGGGGCTGTGCGCTGCGCTCGGCGCGCTCGCGAAACTGCGGACGGACTCGGAGAAGGCGATCGGGTCGATGGCGGTGGAGGCGTGCGCGCAGCTGGCGGCGTCGCTAAAGTCGGAAGCTCAGCGGGACGCGAAGGAGTCCGCGACGGATGCGCTCGGTGACTGGCTCGCGCACCTCCCCGGGCCGCTCCCTAAGGACGTCGCGGACGTGTGCGCCGCCGGGATCAAGGATGGCAAGGACGGCCACGGTAAGCGGGTGTTGCGCGTGCTCGTCTCCGCGTTCACCGCGAACCGGGGTTTAGCCGAGGGCGCCGGCGCCGCGTCGCTGGTGAAGGTCGTATCTAACGCCGCCAAGAATGGCGCGGCGAAGCCCTCGCAGCGCGCGGAGGGCGCGATGTCACTCTTCATCATCGCCGCCGTCGCCGCGGTGGACGACGCCGGCGCGAGCGACGCTGCGAAGGAAGGGACGTGGACCGAGGCGATCGAACCGGGCGCCGCTTACTTTGACCCGAAAGCGGTGGCCAAGCTCGGATCCGACGACTCGGAGGTGCTCGCGCTCACGATCGCCACTTTGCTCACACACCACGGCGCGCACCTCGCCAAGGCGAAGGCTAAGGTGGCGGCGCAGCGGACGTGCGCGCTGCTGCTGCTGCATCCAACGAGCGCGGTGCGATCCGCGGCGAGGAAAGGGATTCGAGCGGCGATTGAAAACGGCGACGACCCCGCCGAGCTTCTCGACGCGCTCCGTCACTGGATGGCCATGGCGGAGACCCCGGGGGAATTCCCCGCGCTCCTCACGCGGGAAGGCGACGCGAGCGACGCATCGGTGGGGTTCGCGGCTGCGAGGTGCGGGGAGTTCCCGTCGCGGCTCGCGGGCTCGGCTCTCGGCGCCTTTTGCGGCGTCGAGTTGATAGGGGAGCCGACGCCGGCGGATGATTCGCGGTGCCCGTCGGTGCCCGAGTCCATCGCGGGGCTCCTGTTGCTCACGGCGCATCATCCGCTGTGCGCCGCGCCCGACGGGAGGCGCGCGGGCGCGTGGGAGGCGCTGATGGCGCGCCTCGACGCCGCGGCGGAGAAGGTGTGCGGGCCGGATCCGCGGGATTCGCTGCGCGATTCCGCGGATGAAATCTGCGCCGTCGTCGCGGGGACGAAGGGATTGAGGTCGGATCGTACGTCGGATCGCGACGCGGCCGTGCGCGCGGCGTTCGCGGCGGCGCGGCTCGCACCCGCCGTCGCGCTGGATGCCCTGCTGCCCGTCGCGAAGGAGATTTGCGACGCGAAAGACCACGAAGCGCTCACGCCCGACGAGGTTAAAGTCTTCAACACGCAAATCGGCAAGTTGTCCACCGACGCGGTGGACGTGTTCAAAACGGAAGTTCGCGTCAACACTAACGGCCCGCGGAAGGCACGGGGCAAGTCCCGGATGGACTACGGCTCGGACTCGGACGACGACGCGCCGGTGGCGGTGTCGCTGCGCCCGAGCCAGATGACCGGGGCGAAGAAAAAGGGCCCCGGCGGCGGCGGCGGCGGCGGCGCCCCGAAGGAGATGACCAAGGAGGAACTGGCGCGCCAGGCGCAGATGAAGGAGGAAGCGGCGGTCCGCGCCAGGGTGCGGGCGCTCGTGGACCGCCTCACGCTTCGCCTGCGACTCACCGCCAGCCTGATGCGGGGCGGGACCCGCCGCGGCGCCGCCGCCGCTCGAGTCCCGGACATCGCCGCCGAGACCCTCCCGCTCCTCGACTCACCCGTCTTGCCCCAGGGCCCCGGCGCCGAGTGCGCCGCCGCGATGGTCGTCGCCGCCGCGGGTGTCCCCGGGAACGCGGCGATGGGCCTCGGGTTCGGCGGCGTCCCCGAGATTATCGCGGCGGCGCTTCGGCTCTCGGCGTCGTCTTTAAGCGGCTCGGCTCCGCCCCTTCCGCTGGACGCCCGCGGCGAGCCGATCGCGCCGTCCCCAACGCGGGTCACCGCGGAGGCTGCGACGCTGCAGAAGGCGCTCGAGGCTGCCGCGGAGGCTGTTGAGATGAACGACGAGAAGCCGCTACCCGCGGCGGCGCTCTCTCTTTTATTCCCGATTTGCGCCAAGGCGTTGCTCCTCCCGGACTCGGCGCCCGCGTCCGTTCGCAAGCTCGCGCTGGACGTCCTCGCGCCGCACGCCGCGCCCGGCGTCGAGGGTCTACCCCGCGCACCCGCGACGAGGCTCGCGCTCACCGTGCTGGAGACTGGCGCGCCCGCGCAGGCGGCGGCGGCGCGGCCCCTCCTCCTTGAAATCGCCGCCGGCGCCGCCGACGACGACGACGGCGGAGCCGCGGTGGCGTCCGCGCTCCGCCGCGGGGTGGAGTCGCAGTTCCGCGCGGTTCGCGCGGCGGCGCTCGCGGGGCTCCTCGCGGCGCCCGCCATCCTCGACGACGGTCCAGCGGCGCAAACGCTATTCCTCGCGCTCCACGACCCGGACGAGGACAACCGGTTAACCGCCGAACAGGTATGGACCGCGTACGGCCTCGCCGACTCCAACCTCGGGGATCTGGGCGTGACGCCGGTGGACATGCTGGCGTACCTCACGCACGGCGCCGCGGCGGTGCGCGACGCCGCGGTGGAGGCTTTCGCGAAGGCTGTCTCCGCGAGCGACGCGGGCGTGGCGCCGGCGCTGGCCAAACTCTTCGCGACGTTTTCACAAAATTCGCCAAAGGAGGCGGAGGTGAATTCCGACGATCCGTTCGCTGCGATGGACAGGAAGCGACAGATGGCGGTGTTCCCCGGAGAGGAGGCTGCGGTCCGCGGCGGTGACCCGCAGGCTCGGTCGGCGATTATGCGAGCGCTCGGCGCGGTGGCGCCGTCGCTGACCCCTCGTGACCTCCCGCTGGTCAGCACGTTCCTGACCAAGGTGCTTGGTGACGACGATGAGCTCGTGCGTGACGCGGCGATGACCGCGGGGCGTGCCATGATCGAGCTGCACGGCGCCGAGCAGGTCCAGGCGCTGCTCCCGGTTTACGAAAAGTACTTTGACAAGCAAGCGGCGCAAGGAGGCGCCGACGACGAGGCCAAGAGCGACAACGTCCGCCAGGGCGTGGTCGTCTTCCTCGGAGCCTTGGCGTGCCACCTGGACGCCGCCGATCCCAAGATCCGGCAGATCCTCGCGCGGTTGGTCTCTGTGCTGTCCACGCCGTCCGAGGCTGTGCAGCGGTCCGTGTCCGACGGCCTTCCCCCGTTGATGAAGTCTTTGAACGACGACGAACGAAGGGCGCTGATCGAGAGCCTTTTGGCGCAGGTGACCAACGGGGAGGGATACGCGGACAGGCGCGGCGCCGCGTTCGGACTCGCGGGCGCGGTCAAGGGGTGCGGCATATCGTCGCTAAAGGCGTACGGGGTCATGGACGCGGTCAAAGCCGCGGTGGAGGATAAAAAGAACCCCGACGCCCGGGAAGGCGCGCTGATGGCGTTTGAACTCCTCAACCTTCGACTCGGCCGATTGTTCGAGCCGTACGTCATCCACGTCCTCCCCATGCTCCTCGTGTGCTTCGGCGATCAGTCGGAGCACGTGCGGGAGGCGACGATCAGCGCCGCGCGCGCGGTCATGGGCCAGCTCTCGGCGCAGGGCGTCAAGCTCGTGTTGCCGGCGCTGATGAAGGGCCTCGAGGACAACGCGTGGCGAACGAAGCAGGGATCCGTGCAGCTCATGGGCGCGATGGCGGCGTGCGCGCCGAAGCAGCTGAGCGCGTGCCTGCCCCAGATCGTCCCGAGGCTCAGCGAGACGCTCATCGATACCCACCCGAAGGTTGTCGACGCCGCCAACGCCGCGCTCAAGGCTATCGGCGAGGTTATCAAAAACCCGGAGATTGAGGCGCTCTCCGATTACCTCCTCGGAGCCATCGCCAAGCCCGCGGAGCTCACGCAGCCGTGCCTTGACGTCCTCCTGGAGATGACCTTCGTGAACGTGGTCGACGCGCCGTCGCTGGCGCTCATCGTCCCGGTCCTGTCCAGGGGTTTGCGGGACAGACGCGCGGATCTCAAGAAAAAGGCGGCTAAAATCGCGGGTAACATGTGCGCGCTGGTCGCCGACCCGAAGGACATGAGCCCTTACGTTCCCCTCTTACTCCCGGACATCCAAAAGTCCCTCATCGACCCCATTCCGGAGGTTAGGGCCACGGCGGCGTCCGCGCTGGCATCGCTGATCCGGGGTATGGGCGGCGTTGACGAGCACTTTTCCGATTTGATCCCTTGGCTCACCGAGACGCTGCAAAGCGACGGGCCGATGACGGAGCGAAGCGGCGCGGCGCAGGGACTCGCCGAGTGCCTCGCCGTGCTCGGTTCGGAGCACTTCGAGGCGATGCTGCCGGAGATTTTGGCCGGGTGCCACCACGTCGCGCCGCACGTGCGCGAGGGCCACCTCACGCTGCTTCGGTTCCTGCCCCTCGCGCTCGGCCACCTCTTCGAGCCGCACCTGCAGGAGGCGTTGGCGGAGGTGCTCACGGGCCTCGCGGACCAGGTGGAATCCGTCCGCGACGCGGCGCTCGCCGCCGGACGCGTCTTCGTGGAGGAGTTTTCGCACAGCGCGCAGTCCCTCGACCTCCTCCTGCCGTCCATCGAGGATGGAATCACCGCCACGAACTGGCGCATCAGGCAGAGCGCGACGGAGCTCATGGGCTCGATGATGTTCCGCATCGCCGGCACCAGCGGCAAGGTGCTCAACCTCGAGGGCGGATCCGACGACGAGGGAATCAGCACCGAGGCGCAGGGCAGGGCGCTCACGTCAACCTTGGGCGAGCAGAGGCACCACGACCTCTTGGCAGCCGTGTATTCGCTTCGAAGCGATCCGGTGTTGGCCGTGCGAAACGCCGCTGTTCACATCTGGAAAACCGTCGTGGCCAACACGCCGCGGACGCTGCGTGTGGTCCTCCCGCGGCTCATGCAGAGGCTCATCACCGGTCTCAGCGCGGACGACGATGACAGGCGGCAGACCGCGAGCAGGTGCCTGGGCGAGCTCGTGCGCAAGCTCGGGGAGCGCGTGCTCGGCGAAGTGTTTCCCATCTTCAGCGAAGGGCTGGAGAACTCCGACGCGGCGACGCGCGAGGGCGTGTGCCTCGGCCTCGCCGAGGTGCTCGGCGCCGCGAGGAAGGAGGACTTGGAGCAGTACATCGCGGATGTCGTTCCGGTCATCCGGGACGCCCTCTGCGACGAAACGGAGGGCGTGAGGAACGCCGCGGGGTCCGCCTTTGACGCCATGTTTCGACACGGCGGCGCCGACGTCGCGGCGGACATCGTCCCCGCGCTGCTCTCCAAGCTGGAGACCGACCCGGTCGCGTTGGAAGGCCTGAAGCAGGTGCTCAGGGCCCAGCCCAAGATCTTGGGCTCGGTCCTTCCCAAGCTGGCGTCGCCTCCGATCGACGCCGCGCGGGCGGCTACGCTGGGTTCCCTCGCGGAAGTCGCTGGGCCCGCGCTTCCCCCGCACCTCGAGGTGCTCTTCCCCCCGCTCCTCGCGGCGATGGGCAGCGAGAACGTCGACGAATCCGAGGCTGCCACGGGCGCCGCGGCGGCTGTCCTCCGCGCGGTTCCCGACGAGGCGCACTATTTACTCCTACCCGAGGTTGTCAACGGGTTGGAGGATGAATCCCCGCGGGTTCGAGCCGCCGCCGCGAAACTCTGCGGTGTCTTCGCCGTCGAGGCGCCTTGCTTCGACGAGGAGGACGACGTCCCGCAGCTCATCAAGGGCCTGTTCGAGCTACTCATCGACGAGGACGAGGACGTGGTGCTCGCGGCGTGGACCGCGCTCGGCGTCGTCACGGGCGTCGTCGCGAAGGAGGACCAGGCGCGGTACCTCCGGGACGTGCGGGGCGCCGTCGAGACGGCGCGGGAAAAGATCCGGCGAAGGAACCGCGGAACGGGGGTTAAGGACCTGCTCATCCCCGGCCTGTGCCTGCCCAAGGGCCTCGCGCCCGTCGTGCAGGTGTACCTGCAGGGTGTTTTGGTGGGGAAGAACTCGGAGGTTCGTGAGGAGGCGGCGGAGGGTTTGAGGGAGGCGGTGATGTCGACGACGACGGCGGCGATCAAGCCGCACGTGATTCCGATCACCGGTCCGCTGATTCGCATCTTGGGTGATAAGTACCCCGGGTCGGTGAAGTCCGCGATACTGGGCGCGCTCGCGGTGATGATCGAGAAGGGCGGCCTGGCGCTCAAGCCGTTCGTGCCTCAGTTACAGACGACGTTCGTGAAGTGCCTCAGCGACGCTAACCGGTCGGTGCGGCAGCGCGCGGCGGCGGCGCTGGGGCGGCTCATGACTTTGCAACCCCGCGTCGACCCACTCGTCGGCGACCTCGTCACCTCACTGACGAACGTGACGGACAGGGGCGTCCGCGAGGCTATGCTACGCGCCATCGCGGGGGTATTCGCGCACGCGGGCAAGGGCGTGCAGCCCGCCACGGTGGATCGCGCCAAGGATGAGATTTTTGTAATAGCCGGCGGCGCCGCGGACGACGGCACGCGGAACGCCGCGGCGCTCGCGCTCGCGCACGTCGCCGCGTGGCTCCCCGACGATACCCGCGCGGCGCTCATCGAGCAGCTCGGCGAGCTCTCCCCGGACGCCGGCGTGGACGCGGAGGAGCGGGAGGCGAGGTCGCTCACGCTGTCGGCGCTCGCGAGGACGCGACCCGAGCTCGTGCTCGCGACGCACGCGTCCGTTACTTTAAACGGTTTAGTTCGCGCGTCCAAGGACGACGGGATCGACTCGCGCGTCGCGGCGGCGCGCGGGTTGGCGCGCATCGCGTGCGCGTCCGCGCTTCAATCCGGCGCGTCGTGCGCGTACCTTCCCAAGCTCCTCCCCGTGCTCGGCAAGTTGCTCAAAGACGAAACCGCGGACGTCCGAGCCGCAGCGGCTGGCGCCACGCACAGGCTGTGTATGGAGCACGTGGACGCGGTGGGGCCGCACTTGGGCGCGTTCGTCACGCAGCTCGCTGACGTGGCGTGTGGTGATAGGTCCAAGGATGCCAGGTACTACGCTGACAGGGCTCTCCGGAGCGCGTTAAGGATCTTTGACGTTCCCGACGGTTTGACTTACGCTCAGGCGGCGCTCAAGGCGGGCGGGGTCGCGAACGGCGCGCGGGCGAAGCTGACGGACGTGGTGTTGCGCAGGTTGCAGGGCTTGCCGGACGACGAGGAGGAGGAGGCGAACAGGGCGGCGTTGGGGAGCCTCGGCGCGGACGACGAGGACGACGACGAGGCGGTGCTGGGAGACTAAGAGTTGAAATCAGAGTTGAGAATCGAATCATTGCAATTTCCCGACCGATCTGCGCCGCGCTCTTCGGTGAGCCGCCATTGGGGGGCGTTCGTAATTCGAAATAGTTTAGACTGTTTGCATGTGGCGAAACGTTCTCAAAACTCGGTCGAACCAAGGAAATGAAGAAAGTTCATCTCAGCCGTGCTTTTCCCGATCCGCTTTTGCAGCTTTTCGGCCGCTTTTTAGACTGGCTCGCTGTGTTCCCAAATCTGTGGCACGTGCGGCGCGACCCTCAGCCGTAAAGCCGACAGAACAAACATCCGAAGGGGCGCGACCCTTCGAACAACCTTCGTCTCGCGGACCTTCTCACGTTCGCACGACGAAGATGAGCGCGAAGAGAGGGAGCCTCGACCGCGGCTCGCGTCGCCTGTCCGACGGCGGAGCCGACGACGCGGACGAGGAGCAGTACGAGGAGCACGGCCACACCTTGTCCGCAATGCAGGGCCGGGGCATGCGTCGGGAGCTGTCGCGGCACACGTTCTTGGGGCTCGAGGGCTTCGAGGGCGAGCCCGTGGTGAACGCGGACGAGACGATGTCCGCGGGGTCACCCACGCTCTCGCCGCTCTCCACCCCATCGCACACGCTGACCGGCGCGGAGTCATCCAGCCTCTCGCGGGAAGTCGAGGCGGCCAAGCCGAAGGTGATTACCGCGTCGGACCGCCGCCCTTCCATGCCCGCGTCCGCGGGACACGCGAGGCTCGACGACCTCTTCCCGGTCCCGGAGAAGAAACCCGCGCACGCGCCGCAGCGAACGTCCGTCGAGTCCAACGACGAGGACGAGGTCACCCTCTCGTTCGCGGAGGTTGACAACCAAAGCCAAAGCCAAATCGACGCGGAATCGAAAAGCGCCCTGGAGCAGATGATAGACGCGGAGGCGCAGGCACGGGCGAACGCCAAGCTCAACAGGCCGAACAACAGGAGGCAGTCCATCGATGTTGTCAACCGAACCTCTTCCTTCGGCTTAGCGGGCAAGAAGGGAGCCACGGGAGGGAACGGGGCGTCCAAGCCCAAGCCTCGCAAGAGCGTGGGTTCGGCGACGTCGTCATCCTTCGACCGCCGCGAGGCGCTTCGCGCGGTGGCTCGCGACGTCGAGTCCCTCATGCTCATCTCCGAGGCGCTCTCCGCCAAGGAGATGCCGGTGCTGTCCAGGCGGCTGAGGCACGGGCTGAACAGGATCCAGGACAACGCCAGGGTGGGGTACAAAGACGAGGGTCTCCACGCGAGGAAGACGGCGGCGCTGCACAGAGTCAACCGATGGGAGATATTCAAGGAGGCTGCGCACGAGATGACGCTGGACAAGGAGGGCAGGCGCAGACTGAGCATGGCGGGCCAAGGGATCCTCGGGAAGATCCCGTCCAGTGTTCTCGAGGACCTCGACTCATCCGTGCGCGGCGGCGAAGGGCACCACCACCACGGGCACGGGCGACGCGATACCCTCACGCTCAAGCAGCACGTCGTGCGCGCGACCGTCGTCGGATTCACCCTCCTCATCCTCTGCTGTGTACCCCACATCGTCCACCAGTACACCCCCGACGCCGGGCTCATGGCGTCCACCGGGTCCTTCTCCCTCGGCGCCGAACCCGTGGACCTGCCTCTGTCGCACAAATCCAACGGACTCTACGAAATCACGGTGGGCGCCGGCGTCTGCGAGTACCAAATGCCGGCCGCCGACTCCATACACACCAACAACACGTACTACCACGCGAAGATCGAGCTGATGCAGGCCGGGACGACGCTCTTGTGGGACAAGCTCAAGCTCCACGACATGGGCATCCCGTCTGGGCGAAGGAAAATGCTCGGCGTGGGCGGCGGCGGCGGCCCGACTGGCGCGGACGTCTACGATCACTTCTACTTCGATGTCAAGCCGAACCAGGACGGCTCGAACGTACACATCAGGGCCAGCAGCGACTGTCCAGCCCCGGTCGCCGTGTCCATCGAGGCGATCACGCTCGGCCCGATCGGCTCGGTGCAGCATTGGATCGCGCTCGCGCTTCTCATCGCCGTTTTCGCTTTGATCATCACCGAGGTTGTTCACCGCACGCTGATCGCGTTCATGGGCGCGGCGTGCGTGCTGTTCATCCTCGCGCTGGAGCACAGGCTGCCGAGCGTGTACACGATCATGGGCTGGATGGACCACAGCACGCTGGCGCTGCTGTGGGGCATGATGGTGATCGTCGCGCTTCTGGCCAGGAGTGGCATCTTCGAGTTTTGCAGCGTGCGGCTGATCGAGTTTAGCAAAGGGGACATGTGGCGGCTCACGCTGCTGCTCATGCTCTTCGATTGCATCCTAAGCGCTTTCCTGGACAACGTGTCCACCATGCTTCTGATGGGCCCGGTGATCATATCGCTGTGCAAGGCGATCGACATGGACCCGCGGCCGATGCTCATCCCCATGGCTCTCTTCGGCAACATCGGCGGCACGGCGACGATGATCGGCGACCCGCCCAACCTCATCATCGGCAACGCGTTCAAAGAGGAGCTCGGGTTCGTGGACTTCATGCGGGTGCTCGCGCCCGGCGTGATCCTCGTCCTCTTCCCGACCCTCGCCTTCCTGAAGTATTACTACGGCAAAGCGGTTTACGGGCGGAAGATCGACGTGGACATGCAGATGCTCCGGGACAAGTACCCCATCCGCGACCACGCCTTGCTCGCGAAGTGCGGCATAATCCTCGGTTTCGTCCTCATGCTCTTCTTCCTCCACCCGGTGGTTCACTTCGAACCGGCGTACGCCGCGCTCTTCGGCGCCATAGCCATCCTGCTCATGGGCTCGACTGAAGACTTTGAGCACGCGCTCGAGAAGGTCGAGTGGGACTCGCTGCTCTTCTTCGCCGGTCTCTTCGTGTTCACCGAGGGTATCGCCGAGCTCGGGCTCCTGCGCATCATCGCCGACCAGCTCAGCGGGGTCATCGAGGGGGTGCCCGTGGCTGATCGAGCCATCGTTTCGTCGGTGTTGATCCAAATCGTCGCCGCCGTCGCCTCTGCGTTTGTGGATAACATCCCGTTCACCACGACGATGATCCCGGTGATTCGGCGGATGGCGGCGAACGTGGAGGGGCTGGAGATTCAGCCCCTCGCGTGGGCGCTGTGCTTCGGCGCGGACATGGGAGGGATGGGTACGCTCATCGGCGCCAGCGCAAACGTGGTGATGGCGGGTATCGCGGCGGAGGCTGGGTACCCGATTAGCTTCATGAGCTTTTTCAGGATCGGCTGGCCGATGATGTGGATCGCCATGTGTATCACCGTGCCGTACCTGGTTCTCATGATCCACGTGGGATACGTGTAAAGGTACCTTTCAAGACTTTTAGACTGTTGCAAACTTCAATAGACTCTCGGGGGCGAAAGGTTCCAGCTTTTTAATCTGTTGTAAAACGGAAGGCTCCAACACCGGAGGCGTAACTCTTAGTGCTAGGTGCTACTTTTCAATGCTTTCTCCGTCGCTTCAGTGAGGAGGTTGATCAGGTCCTGGTCTTTCGAGTAATCCTTGGCAAGTTCCAGCGGTGTCTTTCCCCCTTTATCGGTCAGAAGGGGGTCGGCTCCATACTCCAGCAGAAGCTTGCCGATTTTTACCTCCTCGTCATCGCACAGACCTGCGTGGTGTAACGGCGCCGCGCCAAAATTTGTATCCTTACCGTTCGGGTCTGCGCCTGCATCCAGGAACATCTTCACGACATCGGCGCGGGCTTCAATCCTGTCTGTGTGATAGCCCAAAATGGTGTCGAAATTTAGTCCCAATTCATCCTCATCGTCGATAGCAGCCACTTTCAAGGTTACGTCTGCGCCCGCCTCCAAGAGCAAGGATACAAGTTTTGGCGAAGCAAGGATACAAGTTTTGGCGGCATGAAAGCAAACAGCGAAGAACATGGGCGTAGCACCGCCGTTGGGCTTCGGTAGCTGCGCCCTTGAGTTCACATCGGCACCAGCCTCTAACAATAGCTTCGCGGTTTCAAAATTGTTTCTGAATGCGGCCACGTGAAGGGCAGTAATAAGTCCGTTTCGGCTGGGCTTTGCTCCCTCTCTCGACCTTTCCTCGAGGTCCACACCCGAGCTTATGAGCGCCTTGATCGCCTTCACGTTGTTGAAATGCGAAAAAGTATTAAGCGGTGGATAGACCGATATCATGCTATGGAGCTTCGCGAAGTCATTCGCCTTCTCATCCAGCGATCTCACGGCCTCCACGCTCCACACCGCCGCGTTGTAGGACTTGTTCACTTGGGCCAGTGTGAGGGTCTCTTCGAGCTCGAGCTTGCGCACCACGTGCGTCCTGAAAACCTCGGGCAGCGCCTCGGCGACGGCGACGAACACCGATATCTCGCCGCGACGGATCTTGTCGACGATCGGCTCGGTCTTACCTCGCTTGCTTCGCGTCTCCATGGCGCCGTTTGAAGTGTCGTTGCTTTTTCTGGGAACTCTCAATAAAGGTCACTGCATGGCTATTCTCGTGATCATTAAAAATTGTCCTCTAGTTCGACGCCGCGGCCTGCTTCTCCAGCCCCGCGGTGGCCTCCTCCCAGGTGGCCCGCATGTTGCACATCTTCTTGATCAGCGTCAGCACGTCGTCGACTCGTCAAACCCTGCATTCACTCTGATTCCTCACCTGAGCGCGCGCGGCGGGGCATCCGTCGGGATCATGCACGGGTCCCTCCTCGCGAAGTGCACGTCGTCGATCTTCTTGAGCGTCTCCTCGCTCAGCGTCACCAGGTCGGCGTCGAACGCGTCGATGTTCTCCTTTAGCTGTTCCATCGTGGTCGCGCCGATGATGGTTGAAGTGCAGTACCACCGGGTTCGGCACCACGCCAGCGAGAGCGTCGCGAGGGACACCCCCGCCTCCTTCGCGATGGCCTCGTACGCCTCCGTCGCCTCCACGCACGGCGCGCTCAGGTACCTCTGCATGAACGCGGGGAACTTCACCAGTCGCCCCTCCGCCGGCTTCTTCCCGTGCAGATACTTTCCGGTCAGAGCTCCACCCGCCAGCGGGGTCCACGGGAGGAGTCCGATGTCGTAGTGGCTCGGCGCGCACGCCTCCGCCAGCTCCGTCTCGAACGTGCGGTGAAGGAGGCAGAACGAGTTCTGGATGGACACGGGCCGTGGGACGCCGAGCTCATCCGCGGCGCGGACAAACTCGCAGACGCCGAACGTGGTCTCGTTGCTCAAACCGTAGTGCCTGATCTTCCCTGCGGCGATGAGCTCGCCGAGCGCCGCGACTGTTTCCTTGATGGGCACCGCGTCGCGCTCCTTGGTCGGGTCGTACACGCTCTGGCCAAAGTTTGGGGCGTACCGGTCGGGCCAGTGGAGCTGGTAGAGGTCGATGTAGTCCGTCCTGAGCCTCCTGAGCGACGCGTCGCAGGCCATGAGGACGGACTCCCGGTCGAGGCGGCAGTCGGCGCTGGGCTTCGGTGGCACGAAACGGTTACCGCCAGTCTCGGATCCCGGGTTGAAGCCCGCGATTTTGGTCGCGAGGATGATCTCGGACCGAAGCGTGGGGTTCTTCTCGATCCACGTGCCGATGTACTCCTCCGTCGTCCCTGGTTTCCAACCGGGGCACGATGAAGGCACGGGATACATCTCGGCGGTATCCACGAAGTTGACGCCGCGCTCCTTGACGGCGTAGTCCAGCTGTGCGTGCGCGTCCTCCTCGGTGTTTTGGACCCCGAAAGTCATCGTGCCGAGGCACACCTCGGTGACCATCAGGGCCTTGCCATCAGGGCCTTTTGCCGAACCGAGTGGACGTGCCTTTGGCAGCTTCTTCGTCGTCATTTTCTTCTCGGAAGTGGCCACGGTGTTGGAAGCGGCGCGTGTGGTGACGGCGCGTCGGGCGGTGGACCTCTGAACGCGAGAGGCGGAGCGGTAGAGGGCGAGTGAGACTGTGTGGGCGCGGACACCGATCGCCGCAGCCAGCATGCTTGTAAAGTGAGCGCTGGATGACCGTCCTTTCGCTTTTTGGTCGACGTCATCCAGTCACGTGATCGCGTTATTGGCGTGGCGTTTATTTGGGCAAAAATGGAAGACTCCCGAACCGCCGCCCCCGCCGCCTCCATTGGCTGCGGCAGGGGCGCATAGCGAGGGGATATCGGACATGGGGGTCACCGACAAAGTATTCCGATCCTTCGGGGTCAGCGAGTACAAGCGGGTCGCCGAGGCGGACGACGGGCGCGCGTCCAGCCCATCGCCCGTCGGGAGGCCGGGAGGTGGGCACGCGAGCGTCCAGTTCCGGGGACGTAACGAACACGGCGTGATCGGCAAGCTGCTGTACACGTGGGTCACCCCGTTCCTGAAGCTCGGGCTGGAGAAGGAGCAGCTCGATCTGGATGACCTGCTCCCGCTGCCACCCGCGTACCTCGCGAGCAACAACGCGCCGAGGTTCGAGCACGAGCTGGAGGTGTCGATGGACAGGGAGGAGGCTCGGATCAACTCGTACGTCGATGATTTCGCCACGCCGGAGGAGAAGAAGAGGCGCGAGCCCTTCCTTCCCGCGCTGACCTGGCCGCTGTGGAGGTGCTTCGGAGCCACGATCCTGACCGGGTCCTTCTTCAAGCTCCTCAACGATCTCATCCAGTTCCTACCCGCCGTCGTCCTCGGCGGATTCCTCCGGTACATCGCGGGCAAGCCCCATTACCTCAGCGGGCTCAACCTCTCGGACGACGAGTACGGCGTCATCTACTGTGTCCTGATGTTCATCCTGCCGGTGCTGAGGACGCTGTGCGAGCAGGTCTACTTCTACTACGCGCAGGCCTCGGGTATCTGCATCAAAGGGTCGCTGTCGACGTCGGTGTACCGCAAGACGATGCGGCTGAGCGCGGCGGGTCGCGACGGCAGCACCACCGGTGAAGTGCTCAACCACATGCAGCTCGACGCGCAGCGGGTCGGGGACTTGATGCTGTTCATCAACGTGCTGTGGTCCGGTGTGCTGCAGACGTTGGGGTACATGGCGCTGCTGTACTACTACATAGGCTGGGCGGCCATCGGGGGATTCGCCATCATGGTGTTCCTGGTCCCGCTACAAAAGTATTTTTTCAAAGTCATCGCGGCGCTTCGAGGGGATCAGATGAAGCTGACGGACAGGCGCGTGAAGCTGCAGAACGAAGCCCTGAGCGGCGTGAAGATTCTGAAGCTGAACGCGTGGGAGGACCCGACGCGCGAGGAGGTGGAAGGCGTGCGCGGGGAGGAGATCAAGAAGGGTGAGAAGATTGCCAACGTCAACGCCGTGAACATGTCCATCATGAACACGGGCCCGACGCTCGTGGCGCTCGCCGCGTTCGGCATCTACGCCGGCATCATGAAGAAGCCCATGGTCCCCGAGGTCATCTTCCCGGCGCTCACGCTCTTCTCGCTGCTTCGGTTCCCCGTCATGTTCTACCCGAGGTGTCTGTCGCTGTGCGCCGACGCCATCGTGGCGTTGCGCCGCCTGCAAAAGTATTTCTTACTTCCCGAGGCGGCGGCGACGACGATGGAGCTCGGAGCCGACGTGGACGACAAAAAGAGTCAAGGTCCAGCGACACGTAACGGCGCGAGTAACGGTGCGGGACACGACGACGAGGACGACGAGGATGTGAGCGTACGCTCCAACCTTCGTCAGTCCATCGGCGGGATCAAATCGAACGAGGTTGAACTCTCGGACATGAGATCGCCGGGTCCTTCCAGGCGAGGGGCCTCGATCGCGCGCGAGCGATCGCAGTCGGTTTCCGAGCCAGACGCGCTCGTCGCGTCCATCTCCGGCGGGCACTTCAACTGGACCGCGCCCGGACCCACCGAGCAGCCCTTCCTCAAGGACATAAACCTGGAGCTGCGGAGAGGTCAGCTCACCGTGGTGGTCGGGCCCGTGGGCAGCGGAAAGTCGGCTCTCATCTCCGCGCTCCTCGGGGACATGCACCAGTGCGACGGGCCGGACGGCGCTCCGGGCATCGGCGGCGCCCCCAACATCCACGGGACGGTCGCCTACGTCGCGCAGGTTGCCTGGGTGCAATCCCTCTCGCTCAAAGATAACGTCCTATTCGGCAAAACCATGGACACCGATCGGTACCGCGAGGCGCTCGACGTGGCGTGCATGGCCGCCGACGTGACGCAGCTCCCGCACGGCGACGAGACGGAGATTGGCGAGAAAGGTATCACGCTCTCGGGCGGGCAGAAGCAGCGCACGGCGATCGCCAGAGCGGTTTACGCGGATGCGGATCTCGTCGTCATGGACGATCCGCTGTCGGCGTTGGACGCTCACGTGGGCAAGGACCTCTTTCGCAAGTGCGTCCGCGGCGCGCTACGGACGAAAGCTGTGCTGTTAGTCACGCACCAGCTGCAGTTCGTGAACCAGGCTGACCACGTCATCGTCATGTCCCAGGGGAAGATCGCCGAGCGCGGTACGTACGACGAGTTAGTGTCCAAAGATAAAGGCGCGTTCAAGGCGCTCATGGAGTCGTACCACGGCGAGGGATCAGATTCGGAATCTGACGAACCGGGCGATGAAACCAAGAAGGAGGGTGCCGAGGAGGGTGCCGAGGAGGGTGCCGACACGACAAACGAGGGCGGTGAGTCATCCGACGAGGAGGCTCGCCTCGGGGAGCTGACCGAATCCGCGGTGGCTACCAAGGAGGGCGCGCCGGGCCCGGAGGGCGGGTCGAGCGGGAAAAGATTTTCGCAAGATGATTCGCGAAAGAGCAAGGACCTCGGGAAAGAAGTCAAGGCCACGATGGAGATACCGGTCGCCAGTAACACAATCACGAAGGAGGCCAGGGGCGAGGGTGCCATCTCGTTCAAGACGTACAAGACCTACGTCAGTAAGATGGGCTCCCGCGCGTGGCTTTTGTTTCTCCTCTTCATGGTCACCTTCGAGCGGCTGCTCTCCGTGTACACCAGCGTGTGGCTGGCGTACTGGTCCGAGGACCACTATAATCTCCCGCAGGGTGACTACCTGGCCATATACGCGGGCATCGGCATCGGCGGGGCGGTGGTGTCCTGGGCGAGGACGTTCATGTGGGCGCTCGCGAGCCTAGCCGCCGCGAACAAGCTTCACCTGGCGCTCTTCCAGGCGACGCTGAGCACCAGGCTGTCCTTCTTCGACGTCACGCCGCTCGGCCGCGTGATTCAGCGGTTCACCAAGGACACCGCCGTGCTGGACAACACGCTGGGTAACAGCGTGGCGTCGTTCACGTCCTTCGGCTTGCTCCTGTTGGGTACCCTCGCGGTGATGGCGTGGGTGATGCCGGCGCTGGTCCCGTGCCTGGTGCCCATAGGCGCGCTCTACTTTTACGTGCAGTACTTCTTCAGGCCCGGGTACAGGGAGGCGAAACGGCTGGACGGCATCAGCGGCTCGCCCGTGTACGCGCACTTCGGCGAGACCCTGACGGGCATCTCCACCATTCGCGCGTTCGGCCATCAGACGCGGTTCATCGACGAGAACGAGTCGAGGATATCGATAAATCAGCGCGCGGATTACACGCAGAAATGCGGATGCGACCGGTGGCTTCCGGTGCGCCTGGAAACGATCGGGAACTCGATCACCTTAGTCGTGGCGATCCTCGGCGTGTGGCAACGGGGCAGCACGTACGCGGCGCTCGTGGGCCTGACGCTCAGCTACGCCATCGACATGACCGGGCTGCTCTCGTGGCTCATCCGCGTCATCTCCGAGCTCGAGTCCAACATGGTGAGCGTGGAGAGAATCTCAGAGTACACCGAGCTCGAGACGGAGGAGTCCACGGGCGCGATTGTCAAGCCGGGCGGGGCGAAGAGGCCGCCGCCCGGATGGCCCCCCAAGGGTGCCATATCGTTCGAACGGCTGGAGATGAGGTACCGCCCGGGCTTACCGTTGGTGCTGAAGGGTGTCTCTTTCGACGTCAAAGCCGGCGAGAAGGTTGGCATCTGCGGCCGCACCGGCAGCGGTAAGAGCTCCCTCATCGTCGCGATGTGGCGCCTCGTAGAGCCCTGCGGCGGCCGCGTCTGGCTCGACGGCACCGACGTCGGAACCCTGACCCTCAAGGACCTCCGATCGCGGATCACGTGCATACCCCAGGATCCCATCCTCTTCTCGGGCAACGTTCGCGATAACCTCGACCCGTTTAAGCAACACGGAGACCAAGAGCTATGGTTCGCGCTCGAGGCTGTCCAGCTCAAGCAGGCGGTCGGCGAACACGGCGTGGGTCTCGCGGCGCCCGTCGCGGAGTACGGCGAGAACTACAGCGCCGGTCAACGGCAGATGCTCTGCCTGGCGAGGGCGCTTTTACGTGATACCAAAATCGTGTGCCTGGACGAGGCGACGGCGTCGGTGGACCTCGAGACGGACAAGGTGATGCAGGACGTCATCGCGGACCAGTTCGAGACGCGCACGATCCTGACCATCGCGCACCGCATCAACACCATCATCGAGAACGACAAGGTGGTGTGCCTGGAGCAGGGTAAGCTGCAGCGGATGGACTCGCCGGCGGCGATGCTGCGGGACCCGGAGAGCATGTTCGCGAAATTGGTCGCCGAGACTGGCGAGCAGTCCGCGAGAAACTTGCGTACACGGGCGGAGGAGTGCGACGCCGCGCGCGTCGCGGGGTTGCCGATTCGTAGGGTCGGCAGCAAGGATAGGCTCAAACCGGTGGGCAGCAAGGAGAACTTGGCCTCGCCGTTGGGCAAGTGACGACGGGATCTAACCGAGAAATAATTACAATATGAATACTACTGGCACAGCGGAAGTGCCCTTCCAACTCCACTGCCCTTCCAACTCCACACCCGCGTCGTGTTTACATGTTCCAGGGGGCAGTCTGGGAGCCGAAGAAGTTGTGGGAGGGGTCGGAGACGTGCGCGGAGAGGTTCGCGACGGGTCCGACGCCGGTGTACGCCTGCTGCGCGAGGCATCCGAGGAACGCTCCCATGGCGAGGCGGCAGTGCTTGAGCTCCTTGATCTTCATCTCCTCCATGTCGACCTTCTCGGAGAACTTGAGGGGGTCGAAGCGGCCGCCGGGGTAGACGCCGACGTCGGCGGGGGAGGGGAAGCCCTTGGGGGGCGCGGTGAGGCCGCCGCGGTACGCCTCGGCGAGACCCATGAAGATCACCTCGAAGGCGAGCACCGCCCAGAAGGAGGGGAGGCCCGAGCCCTCGGGGGCGAGGGGCGCGATGGCGCCGGGGAAATAGTAGTTCTCGAGGCAGGACTCGGGGGTGCACAGGGCACCGACGTCGTACCAGGGCACGCCGGTGGCCTGCTCCTGCGCCACGATGCCGGGGATGGCGAGCATCGCCCACCTGCCGTGGATAACCTCGTACTCGGCCGCCTTGTTCATGGACAGGACGTCGTCGTTGCCGAGGGGGGAGGTCTTGTCCGCGTCGGCGGCGCCGGGGTAGGTTCCGGGCTCCTGTTGGAACGAAACGGAGTCGCGAGGTCAGGCAAAGGGTCGAGACGCGGCGCGGTATTCGCGCGGCAAGCCGGTTCGTTACGCGGCTCGCGGAAAATATATAAATGGGACGATCGGGAATCAACTCACCGGCCACATGTTGGCCTGCACCTTGACGGCGCCGCGGCGGGCGACGGTCTTGCGCCCCTGGGTGGGGACGGTGACCTTGGTGAGGGAAGCGGACATGGTCATGGCGGACATTTTGGTATGTACCGTGTGAGTTGTAGACGGATTGGTGTGTGCGGGAATGGAGATCCGCGTCCGCGAAAAAGCCGTTTTTTGCACGAGTTGTGAATCCCGAAAAAAACGGGCCAATGGCGGAGCTGAACAATCTCGGTTTCAGCCAATGAGAGCCCGCCTGATTGGCTGACTGGCACCCATACAGATTCAATGAAGAGAGATTCAGAGATGCTGTGAGGGCTGCTCGAGAAGGGCCTCGAGAGAAGGCACCTCCCCAAACAAAAAGTTGGGCGCACGACCTAGGAGTGGTGCGGTGGGGATCTCAATGGGGCCATCGAGCGCGGGATCACGCGTTTGCGATGGCGATGGCGCGATGGCGCCAGAGTCCCATTACGAGGAAGCCCATGCGCGCATACTCGAGTTGGTCGCCATGGACGCGATCTGCCCGCTTGACGACGCCGACCTGATCTACGCCTGGCTAGCAGACGCCGAGGACAGGGACAACGGGAGCGCGGGATCGATGGAACGCACACAACGACTCGCGGACGCCGCACGCGCGGGCCGGGACGCCGCACGCGCCGCGCGTGCGGACGCCGCGCGTCGCCGCGTCGCGCACCTCGCCGCGACGACTGCACGTGGGTCCATCGCGATGGTGCCGTGCGCGGCGCACCTGCACCCCGGCACCGCGGTGGTCGTCGGGGGCATGGTCCTCGACGTGACCGCCTCCCCAGGCCCACACGCGCGACTCCGCCGTGGCTCATCCACCCCCGGCGCCGTCCTCCAGAACCCCGGCGGTGTCGCCCGCAACATCGCGGAAGGCCTCGCGCGTCTCGTCGGCGACGCCGGCCCGGCGCCCATGCTCATCTCCGCGGTGGGCGACGACGTCGCGGGCCGCGCCCTGATCGACGCGTGGCGCGCTCTGGGCGGGGACACGCGCGGCGTGCGCGTGTGCACCGGCGCGTCCACGCCCATCGTCGCGACGGTCCTCGACCACGACGGCGAAGTCGCCGCGTCCGTCGCGGATACGCTAACCGCCGAGACGGGTTTGGACGCGGATTGGATCGCGAAACACGCCGACGCCGTCGGCCGCGCGACGGTGCTCGTCCTCGACGGTAACTGCGCTGAATCCACGATCGCCGCCGCGGTGGACGCGGCGGAACGCGTGGTGGGCGCGTGGGCGAACGGCGAGCAGAAGCCGCTGGTGTGGTTCGAGCCGGTGTCGGTGGCGAAGTCGATTCGGGCGACGGAAGTTTTGGCAAAGTTGGACTTTACGTCGCCAAACGCGGGCGAGTGTCGCGCGATGGCCAACGCGGTCCGCGCGCGCCAGGGCGTCGCGTCGTTACCCATGGACTCGAGCGTGTTTGAGTTTCGAAACATCGACGACGCGGTGTCGACGATGTGCGACGACGTGGGGACGTTGTTGAGGGCGGGGGTGAGACGGGTGGTGTTGACGCTCGGGTCGTTGGGTTGCGTGTTGGTTAAGAGCGATGGCGGCAATGGATCATGGCGGCACGTCCCCGCGCTGACGGATGGGGCCGGACGTCCCCCGCTGCGTAGCCTCGTGGGCGCGGGGGATGCGCTGGTGGCGGGTGCGGTCGCCGCGTTGATGGCGGGGCGAGGGGAGGAGGCGGCGATGGCCGTCGGCGTCGCGAGCGCGAGGCGAGCGGCGGAGGCAGATGGGCCCGTGCATTCGGGTCATTCGCTTAGGTCGCTGGAGCGCGACGCGGCGGGGTTGGCGGCGCGGGTTCGGACGGTGCGCGGGGAGGGTGCGCGTCGTGAGTCGATGACGTCCGGGTGCGGGTGATCGATGACGGGTCACATTCATAGCGGTTAGTCACCGAGTCTCTAGTCTCTAATTAGGAGCCGACTTGATTCAGTCATGATCAGTCTCGGGGATTCTTCGATTGATTTGGTTCTCAGATGCCCACGCCCGGGGGGGGCTTCTTGGAGGTGGTGGGCACCCACGTGCGCGTCATTCCCGTGGGTTTGATCACCGTCTTCCACGTCCCCGGCCCCTTGACCTCCCAGGGTTTCGGCCGCGACCTCCAGTCGTTGGGCTTCTTCGCGTCCTCCCGCGCCAAACGATCCGCCTCGGCTTTCGCGGCCTCAGCCCTCTCCGCCTCGACCTCAGCCTCCTTCTTCGCCTTGAGGTCCACGCCGAAGGTGGTGGCCCATTTCTCCTTGATCCGACGTTCGCTCTTGCACTGCTCGTCCCAGAAGCCGGTGCCGCCGCTGCTGCCGTAGATCCACGACATGTCGGTGCCGCCGCGTTCGCGTCGCGCGCAATGGTCCCGCGATTCCAAAAGGGGGATTCTCAAGGGCTTCCCGACAAAAAAATTGGATCCGCCCAGGAAACGCCCCGTTGCAGAAGAAACAAAGAGGGGCCCCCACCGCGCGCTGAGGCCACGTCCCGACGCGCGCGGCGAGTCTTCTCCGACGCGACGCGCCGTCGAGCGATGTCCATGGATCGACCTCTCGCCCCAACGAGGCTCGTGCTCCTCCTCGCGGTGCTCACGGCGCCCGCACCGGCGCGTCGGGGGGGCGCGTTCGATTTCAACAACGGATGGGTGCAAATCGCGTCAGCCGCGACGAACACGGCGGACGATAACCCCCTGAGCATCACCGAGTCGACGACGACGGACGGGCGGGTGTGCTCGGTGGGCCCGTACGGCTGGTTCTGCGACCCGCCCGCGGTGGACAACGACGTGACCTACTACACCCCGCCCGAGGGAGGGTACAAAGGGTACCTCGACCAAAACAGGCTCCTCGGCGCGGTGCCCGAGGGCCTTCCGCCGCTGTGCATCGACACGTGCACCGACGACTGCAGGCCGCCGTGCCCGGTGGAGTGCGTCAAGACCAAGTTCAACACCAGGAGCGTGGCGCTGGAGACGGGAACCGCGGGGGTGCGGGTGGCGCACCAGTTCTTCGTCAACCCCTACAACGGCAGCGACGCGCACCCGGGGACCCGGGAAAAGCCGTGGGAGACGCTGAAACGAGCGGAGGCGCAGGTGCGGTTCCTCCGGGTGCAAAACACGGACGCGCCGGACAGCGTCAAGCTGCTGGAGCCCGTGCAGATATGGATCAGGAGCTTCGACCCATCGCAGCTCGAGGACCCGAAGGCCCAGATGGAGAACGCCAGGTACATGGGCTTCACCATTGACGAGTAGTTTTAGTTGGATGGCGACTAGTTTTAGTAATCACAAGCGTAAATGCGCATCAGTACGGCGAGCGCCCCATCGCGGATCCCGGGGTGAAGGGCGCCAGCTCATCATCCTCCGCCAGAAGCGCCTCGATGAGCTCCTTCCTCGGCGCCTCGTTCGTCCGGGGCTGGAACGTGCACTCGGCCCGCTCCCGCGCCTCCTTCTCGGCTACCATCTTTTTTTTCCGCGTCTCCGCCTTGACGCCGCGCTCCGCGTAGGCGCTGATCCGCGGCTGCTTGGGCACCGTCTGCCTGTGCGCCACGTCCTTCTTGACCGCATCCTCGAGGAATACCTTGGCGGCGCGAGCCTTGGCCTCGTCCTCCATCTGCTTGGCGCGCTGCCTGAGCTCGAGGTGCCGGCCGAGGCCGGGGACGACCTCGGCGACGGACTTGCTGTTCTGCGACTTTGGCTTTGGCTTCTTGACGCCCGCGTTGGGCTGGAAGGTGCAAGCCTCGAGCTCCTTGAACTCCTTCTCGTTCCGCGCCTCCTGCAGGCAGATCTCCTTTTCGCGCCTGTACTCCCGGATGCGCGCCACGATCCCGCCCTCCTCCGAGTAGTCAACCTGAAACGGCCTCGGCTTGGCGTCGTCGTGGCGCCGCCCGAGGTTGGGCTCGAAGGTGCACTCGGCGTTGAACTGCTCGGCGGCTGCGGCGGCGGCGGCGGCGCGGACCTCGACGGTGCGCTTGTTCGTGACCAGGTCCTCGAGCGGCGTCGCGGACTTGGTCTTGGCATCCTTGGAGATCTTGGGCTTGTACGTGAACTGCTTGTGGTAGTTCTCCTCGGCGATCTTTTGCTTGATGTCCTTCTCCTGCGACTCCAGAAACGCCAGCCTCGCGACCCTCTCCTGCGGTGTCTCACCCAGCTTGACGACGTGCTTGGACTTCATGAGCACCTCCTCCGCGTTACCGGTGTTCGGGTGGAACGTGCAGTCGCCGTCGGACTTGGCGCGGATGGCCGCCTTCTTCTCCTTGCTTCGAGCCGCGTGCTCCTGCTGCCGGTCGAGGAAGGAACCGTTACCGCCGCGGACCCCTTCCTCCGCCATCATCTCGCACAGCCGCCGGGTGTTCTCGTTGAGCCTCGGCGCGAAGGAGAAGTCGCCCTCGCCGTACATGCTGCCGCCGATGCTGCGCCTGCTGGAGCGCGTGGCGGTCCCGCCGCCGACGGACGCGCGGCGCATGTCGGTGAAGCTGACGCCCGAGGCGAGCCTGTCAAACTTTGACCTCGCGTCCACGCCCGCCTCCTCCTCCAAACCGCGCGCGATCGCCCTGCTGGCGTTGCTAACCTTGGGCGCAAAGGTGAGGTCCGGATTCTCCAGTTCAACCTGCACGCGCGCCGCGGCCAACGCCTCCTGTTTCTTCCGCAGCAGCTCGCCGACGCGCTCGTGTATGGGCGCGTACCCTTCCGCCTCGACGGCGGCGCGGGAGTTGTCGTTGATGGCGGGCTGGAAAGGGTACGAGGCAACCTCAGCCTCCGCGAGCTGGCGCTTCGCCGCCTCGCGGTGCTTGTATCGGTTCTCCGCGTCGCCGTAGAGCCGCTGGGGAAACGCGGACGATGGCCGGACCGTCTTCTTGGTCACGAGCTTGGGCTTGAACGTGCACTCGTCCAAGCCGTCGCGTTCGCCCGCCAGCCGCTCCTTCTCCTGCTCGCACTTCTCCCAGAGCTTGGTCCGCGGCGTGGACAGCCGCGCGATGCGGTCCTGCCGGCTGCCAAACTCCGCGCGGGCGGACGCGGGCCGCCGCACGGTTCGCGTCCGCGGCTTAAACGTCAGATCCTTCGCCTCCTCAACCGCGATCTTCGCCGCGACGGCTTCCTTGGAGTGCCGTCCCGCCTTCCTCACGCTCAGGTTGAAGGGCTGCGGGCCCGTCCGCGGGTTCCACTCCCTCGGCGCGGACGACGGGCGCCCGAACGTCGCGGTGCCCTCGCGTCCCGGCGTCTTGAACGACGCGCGGGGCGAAGCGGCGGCGATGGACTCGGATCCGAAAAACCCGGTTCGGACGTCGACGCCGCCGCGGGCTCCCCTGGTGGGCGTGGAGTGGCGTCCGATGGATCCGCCCGCCGCCGACCCACCTTTCCGCGCGGTGCCTTCGGAGGATAGCCGCGTTTGGCGCTCCATGAGAAGCTGCTGGACGCGCTCGCGCCGTTCCGCGGCGGTCATGGAGGAGTCCCCCGAGCCGGACGCGAGCCTGGTGGATTCCTTGTGTTTGTTGAGGCGGTTCATGATTTCCCCGCGGCGCTCGTCCGTGAGCCGGCCGCTGGCCGCCGCCGCGGCGTCCGCCGCGATTTCTGCGGATGACTTGCCCGCGCCGCCTGAATGCGTGGGAGAAAGGGGGAGAGGCGCGCGTCAGGGAAGGGAGCGGCGTTTGGTGAATCGCGCGTGGACCAATTTTCCGTTCAGGGCTCGATCCTCGCTCGGGGGGCGTCGGACGGCGCCCGGGGGTTTCGCGATCGGGCCGTTCGCGGGTCTCACCTTTCACGTTGAAGTTATCCATCGCGAGGAGGTCTTCGCAGAGCTTGATGTCCGCCTCCATCTGTTTCGGGTGGGAAGAGAGGGCGGGGCGCGAGGAGCGTCAGAGGGTTGTCATTTTCCAATCAATTGTCCACTCCGAGAGGGCGGGGCGAATTTGTTCCAAAATGTCGAGCGCGGGCGGGGCACGGGACGGCGGGGGCGCACCTGCTCGAGGCTGAGTTCTCCCCCCTTCATCTTACTCGTCTGAGACTCGACCGTCGGCGACGCCGCTAAAGCCGGCGCTCGCCTCGAATGGAGAACACCGAGGTCTCCTTTCGAGCGTGGCCCGAAATCCAAAAGCCAAACCCAAAACAACACCCTGCAAAGCAGTCGTCTGTCTAACGGCTTGCTCACAGTCAGTCAGTGAGACAGGACAGGCTCCATCGATCCACCCTGGTTCTAAACCAGCATGGTGAGAAAACCCGATTTCCAAAAATGGAACCGATTCCCAAATGCCAAACTCGAATTTCGACGAGGGCGGATCTGGGTACTCGACAGGATCGGATACGCACAACTCGAGAATAAATCGTCGTTCCCCTCTCACCGCCGCCTGTCTACCTGGCACTTGGAAAAATCGACAGCCACTCTATTCTTCTTCGTCGAGCCCGCCAAAGGAATTGGATCTACGACGCGTCGGCATCGTCCCCAGTGTTTTGTACGCGCCGTCCGTGTCATCGACGCCGCGTCCTCAACCCTTACGCGATAACAAGTGAGATGGCTGCGATCGCGGGATCTGCCGCAGTCGCGCGCGCGGCGCCCGCCCTGGGTGCCCGCCGCGCGGTCCGCTCCGGGAGTGCCCTCCCCAAAGCTGCCTGCGCACGCCGAAACAAGCGTGTTATGGCCACCACCCGCGCCACCTTCGCGGGCGGCCTCGGGGATGACTTCACGGCGCCCACGCCCGCGCCCGCCGCCCCCGCCCAGGCGTTCAACGCCGCGTCCATCAAGGTGAGCCGGAATTTCCGCCGAAAACCCCCGCGTCACCCCGGATCGCTCGCCCGCTGACGCGGCGGTTGGGGGCAACAATTCACGACACAAAATTATCTTCCGTGATAATCGCGCGCCTCGATCGGCGCCCCGAAGTCGCGATCCCTGACCTTTTCCCCCTTTTTAACCCTCATCAGGTCATCGGTGTCGGTGGTGGTGGTTCCAACGCCGTGAACCGCATGGTTGGGAGCGATATCAACGGAGTGGAGTTCTGGATCGTCAACACCGACGCTCAGGTGAGTTTTGGATAATTCCGCTGAACGATCTCCCCAATCGCGTGAACCGCTCCGCGGGCCGCCTTTTCCGCGTCTCCCTTGCCCGAAAAAATAGCTGACGCATCGCCATCCCCCGTCCCCGCTCTTTCACAGGCCATGGCCACCGCGGCCGTGCCCTCGTCCTGCCACATCCAGATTGGCAGCGAGCTGACCCGCGGCCTGGGCGCCGGCGGCAACCCCGAGATCGGCCAGAAGGCGGCTGAGGAGAGCAGGCAGTCCATCGAGCAGTCGCTCGCGGGCTCCGACATGGTGTTCGTGACCGCCGGTATGGGTGGTGGCACCGGCTCCGGCGCCGCCCCCGTCGTCGCGGGCGTGGCCAAGGCGGCGGGCATCCTCACCGTCGGCATTGTCACCATGCCCTTCAAGTTCGAGGGTCGCCAGCGCTACAACCAGGCGATGGACGCCGTCGAGCGCCTCCGCCGTAACGTCGATACCCTCATCGTCATCCCCAACGATCGCCTCCTCTCCGCGGTCGACACCGCGCTCCCCGTGCAGGACGCCTTTCTCCTCGCGGATGACATCCTTCGCCAGGGTGTCCGCGGCATCTGCGACATCATCACCCTCCCCGGCCTCATCAACGTCGATTTTGCCGATGTTCGCGCGGTGATGGCGGACGCGGGCTCGTCCCTGATGGGCATCGGTCGCGCCACCGGCAAGAACCGCGCGCGCGAGGCTGCCGCGGCTGCCATCTCCTCCCCGCTCCTCGACCTCGGCATCGACCGCGCCACCGGCATCGTGTGGAACATAACCGGCAGCAAGGACCTGACCCTGCACGAGGTGAACGAGGCCGCCGAGGTCATCTACGAGCTCGTCGATCCCTCCGCGCTCATTATTTTCGGTGCCGTCGTGAACCCGGCGATCCAGCTCGCGGAGGGAGAGGTTGCCATCACCCTCATCGCCACCGGCTTCCAGCCCTCCTCCAACCCCGGCCAACCCGGCCGCGCGCCCCCCGCCCAGCAGCAGGCGGCGCCTGCCCGCGGCGGTGGTGAAATCATGGGATGGGGCGCGGAGGGTGGTGCGCCCCCTCCTCCTCCTCCTCCTCCCCCCAGGGGCGGTGGCGGCATCCCCAGCTTCCTCAAAAGGCGAATGGGCCGCTAAAGGAGTAGGTGGTGTCGGCGTCGTGAGACAGTTGTGAAAGTTAGAAAACCTTTTGTGAATACTGAGTCATACTATATGAGCTGATGAAGAGACGTCGTCGCACGCGTGTGTAGCATACTGAAGAGTAGTATTCCAATATTCGAAGCGCTAGATTGATAGATAAGTACACCGGCCTCCTCGTCACAAACTGATATTCATCCGAAACTCCCTCGAGCCGCCTCACTCCAGCGGCATGTTCTGCCAGATGAAGATGGCACCCTCGGAGCCGACGGTGACGATCTTCTGGCCGTCGGGCGAAAACTTGACCTTAGCGATGGCGCCGCTGTGGCCCTTTCCGACGTGGAAGCACGCGCCCTCGTCGTATCCCCAAACCTTGACATCCTTGTCGCCGCCGCCGGTGACCACCTGCGTCCCATCCGCGCTGACGTCCAGCGCGTTGATCTCGGCAGTCTCGGAGCCGTCCACGACGCGGATGGCGCTCCCGTCGAAAGCCTCCCACCACGAAACCTTGCGATCGGTGCCGGTGGTCACGATCTGGGACTCATCGGGGTGATACGCGCAAGCCTTGAAGAAGGTGTTCGCGGTGAGCTCGCCGCGGCGGTGAAAGGTGGAGAGGTCCCAGATGATGGAGCTGCCGTCGGAGCACGCACTGACGCACTCGCTGTCGTTGGCGCGCAGCGCGAGGGAGTTCACGGGACCCTTGTGCTCCTTCATGGACGCCAGCATCGTCTGCGACTGGGGTCCGACGCGCCAGACGCGGACGAACCCTTCGACGCCGCCGGACACAATCTTCCCGCCGCAGCTGCTCCCGCAAATCGCGGACACCTCCTTGTGAGCGTCGTGGATGGTGTACATCAAACGGCCCGTCTGCGGTGCAAAGACGCGAATCTTACCGTCGGACCAGCCGGACAGGATGCTGCCGCCGTCCGGCATGAAGGACACGCACTTGCACTCGACGTTGGGGCAGGAGACTCGTAAAAGCTCCCTCGCCTCGGAGACGTGCCAGACCCTGACGTCGGAGGAGCCGGCGGTGGCGAACACCTCGCTGTAGCCCTTGGGGAAGGCGACGTCGTTGACCGCCTGGGAGTGGCAGGTCTGCACGAGCTCGGAGAGGAAACCCTGCGTCGGCGAGTACTTGAGGTAGTAGATGTTGCACGAGTCGGTGCCGCAGTAGAGGCCAAAGCCGCCATCCTTGTGCACGCCCGGCGCGGCGACGCAGCTGGTCACGCCGCTCGCCAGCTTGGTGACCGCGAGGATCTTCATGCTCTCGCGGTCCAGCACGCTGACGCTCCCGTCGCCGCCGCCCACGACGACGTCGCCGGTGGGCGCGATTGCGTTGGTGGCGACACCTTTGGGGACCAACGACTTGTGCGGGCCGCTCTGCCTGTACACGCACGCGCCGAGGGCGATCTTGAGCACGTCGCCGGAGGACGTGCCGACGAACATCTGCTGGTCCTGTTAGAGTGACGTCGGGGAAAAGTGGGGAAAGACGGGAGGTCAGCGGGGGTTGGGATGAAGCGGTGGTTGGGATGGAGATTGGAAATTTGCCGAGAACGTTTGGTTTTTGGGTGGGCGGGAACCCAAAATTGGAAAAATTGGGGTCGGGGGGACGGTGCGAAGCTCACGTTATCGTCGACGGTGATGTACTCAGCGTTGCGCCTGAGGCTGCCCATGTTCACCTTGTGGGGCCTCAGCTTGCGGTTGGGCTTATCGAAGTCCCAGACCACGAGCGACTGCCCGCCGCCCGTCGCCAGCTTGTAGCTGTCCACGTTGAAATAGCTCAGGCACTTGGTCAGGCCCGGCACGGGGGTTCCGCAGATTGCGTTGCCGCTGTGTACGTCCCAGATGACTAACGAGTTGTCGTCCTGGCCGCCGAGGGACGCGAGGTAGGTTCCGCACGGCGAGAACGCGAGGTCCTGCACCTTCACCTTGTGCAGCGACATGCGGTGCACCGCCTTCCTGGTCTCCATATCCCAGACGATTATGTCCGCGCTGAAGCCCATGAACGAGAGCTGACCGGAGGCCAGGTATCGACCGTCGGGGGAGACGGTCAGGCAGGACACCTCATCGGTGTGGCCCTGGAGGAAGGTCTGCGCGAACGTGTCGCCGAGCTCCTTCACCACCACGGTCGCGCCGAGGGGGTAAATCAGCGTCCGGCCGTCGGGGTGCAGCACCAGCCCGCCGGTCACCTTGCCGTCGAAGCCGATGACGGACTCGAGCGGGAGGACGCCCATGTTACTCGAGGACGCTCTAGATCTCCCACGCGAACACGATCAGTGACACTGAACGAGTGGAGTGACGCGTACCTTGCCGATACCGTCCGGCACGCCGCGCGCGTCCGAGGAATGAAGACCCTTGACCGTTCTTGCCCCCCGATTTAGAACTCAAACCTTTTGCGCAGCACGGAGCGGTTAGAAGTATACGGATAAACTAGACCGTCATTCTTGAGTTCATGCCCTTCGATTTTGTGGTCCTCCGCTTTTCTGAAGTCTTCGCTTCGTCCGTCGTCGGCGACCGCGTGCTCGCTCCATCAGACCGGCCCGCGCGACTCATCGCACGTGCCCTCTGGTCGAGTGAATCCCCGCGCGCACTACCCAGTGCGCGTTCACGTCCCCTCGCGGTCAGAGACACCGCATTCGACGAGGCGAACCGCCCGGTTCGCGTCGAGCAAACGAGAGAGAGTCGGCGAGACTCTCTACTTGACTTTCATCGAGGCGGGAGGCCGATGGCGAAGTGGGGAGAGGGGGACAGCAGGTGGCTGGTGCAGGAGCGCGACGACGGCGCGAACGTCAACGGATGGCACTGGCAGGAGAGGAACATGATGGGATGGGGTAAGGACCGGATGTCGGAGCTCCTCACCGCGATCACGTTCGAGCTGCCCGGAAGCGAGGGTGCGGCGCGGGTCGTGGAGATCACAAAGTTCGAAGGCGACGCCAGCGTCAACATACGCAAGGGAAACAAGAAGTTCGCCGTCTTCGACCTCTCCGTGACGTGCGCGTGGGAAGGGGAGTGCGTCGACGCCGAGGGCAAGGAGACCACCGCCAAGGGCGAGATCAAGCTCACGGACTTCGCGTCGATGAACGACGAGGACGAGTACGTCTACAAGGTGACCTCCAGCGACGGCGACAAAGCCGCGAAGGAGAGACTCAAGCAGAAGATAGAAGCCGCGGTCGCCCCCGCGTTCGCTCCACGCCTCGCAACCTTCGCCGAGGAACTCGCGGACATGTGAGACATAGCCACTAGCGCTCTCAATATCATCGTGTTCGTTACATCACCACCAGTCTCATCTCCGGCGCTAACTTAATAATAGTCTGCATCGTTCATGTCTGCGCCGATGGATCCGGATGACCGGCCTCGCCTGTGCCGGGATACGAGATTCCCGAAACTCCCGCTCCTCCCGTGCGCCCCCGCCGCTATCCTATCGCTCTCCGCGCGCCTGTACGCCTCGGCCATGATCACCTCCCGCTGCTCGTTCGTGATGACCCCTTCGCGTTGGCCCCACTCCAGGGTATCCGCCATCTTGACCACGCTCATCCCTCGCGCATCCGCGGTTCTTCGCAGCATGAGCGCCTTGTTGCGCAGGCCGATGTCTATGGTGCACGCCGCCTGCTCCCACGGCTCGCCGTCCACGTGCATGGGGTACCCGCGCTCGACGATGACCTTGACGTGCCGGGCCTGGCAGATCCGAACGGGCTTGTCGACCCCCCAGTTGAGCTGACCGAGGTGCAGGGCTCCGTAGACCACCACCACGTCGACCATGCCGTCCTGCATCGAGCTCGCGCCGTATCCCTCGCTGCTCTCCCACATCCGCACGCCGCCCGCGAAGCTATTGATGTTCAGCAGGATGATCCCCTCGGTCTCCGGAGGCAGCTCCCTGCGCACGCCGTCCGCGATCAGGTGCACGTGCTGGTGCATCCCCGCACAGCTGTGCTCCACGAAATCGCGAGCGCCGAAGATGCCGTACAGGAGCTTGTTGGTGAACGCGCTGAAGAACAGCTGTGGGCGCACGTTCCGCGTGCGATGGAACCTGAGCGCCGCCTGGGCGTCCACGCCGATGCCCAGGTAGTTCTGGAAGATCAGCGTCTTGCTCTTACCCATCGGCCGGCCGCCCGGGCCGTCGCCGGCTCCGTTCGCCGCCGCGTAGTCGTGCGTCGGCCTCGGTGAGTAATCCCCTCGCCCGCTCCCCCCGTTACCGCCGTTACCACTCTTGCCCCTCCGTCCTCCTTTCCTGGCGCCGTGGTCGAACTCGACGATCTCCTTGGGCTTCTTCTTCGGGCTCGGCGGCGGCGCCCCCGGGTCCTGCGGCGTGATGTTGACCTCCCACCGGTCCAGAACCGCCGGGTGCGCCTCCTGGATCTGCATCAACAGCTCGGAGATGAGGTCGTTGGCGAAGCCGCCGCCCCATCCGAGGACGCGCGCGAGGTCGTTCCCGGTGCCCAGCGGCAGGATACCGACCGGGGGTTTCGGGTCGACCTCCTGGAGCTCCTCGAGCGACTGCAGGATCCACGCCGCCGTCCCGTCCCCGCCGCACACGAGCACCCGCACCCTCGGTAAATCGCAGAATTGTCGAAGCGCGACTTTGGGATCCGTCTTGTACAGGTCCACGACTTGCAGCGGGTTGAGGTTCTTGGCGAGCTGGTTGAAGAGGTAGCCGCCGAGCTGCCCGCCGGAGCGGCTGTTGACGAACACCAGCAGCGGGATGGAGTCCTCGGGGAGCAATGACGGGTCGATGGAGGTGATGCCGGTGTACTCGCCGTTTCGTTTCTTGCGGAGGATCTTCCTCATGACCTTCTTGGTGCCCCGGATGAGGGGCGAGCGAAGTGGGGCCTCGGTGACGCACTCCGGGGGCAGGATGAGCCGCGCGTGCTTGGACTCGCGCAGGGCGAAGTACCACCCCTTCTGCGCGCGTCGCCACTTCTGATACCGCGTGATTGTCCACTGCGTGCCCAGCAGGACGCACACGAGCGTCACCACCAACTGAAACCACTCTCGCGCCGTGTAATGCGGGAGGTACTGCGACAGAGGGATGTCCTCGATGACGGCCGTGATGTTGACCACCCATCCCTGGATGTCCACGCCCTCGGTGAGGTTCACCCCTTGGAGGCCCTCCGTGAGTGCGGTGAGGTTAAGGAGCCAGTTATCGCTGGAAACCCGGGTGGCCCCCGCGCCGACGTTCGCGCGCTGCACGTCCCCCATTTTGTCTGCCCCTAAATTCCCGCCTCTGTGAGCTCACGACCGTCGGGGCTGTATCACCGAGCCGTATCACCGAGCCGACCGCGATCGAAGCGCCGACACCCGACGACGCCACGAGGCTGGATACGTCCACACCGCGGGTTTCCCCTCCGCTGTCCCGTGCCAACAACGAGGCACCGACTCTCTGCGGCCGATTGTTCGATCCTACTCGGAGTATCAACTTCAAAAGTGCGGGAAAAGGCACTTTTGCACACGTGTTTTCAGTATTCTTTTACAAATGCGGCCGAAACGACAGGATGATGACACGCAAACAGTCACGAAGGTACTTATTTGCTGTTGAGGTGATAATATAACCTGACAAAAAGGCCGAGCCTCGCGCACTTCTACTCATTCCTCTCCACCTCGGAACGCAACCAGGAGTTGCTAGGTCTCACGCGACCATCTCCCGAGCGCGAAGAGCAGCCATGGCGGCGGCATCGCTCGTGAGGAACGCCTCGATGCTCCTCGCGCGCCCCAGCCGGCCCCTCGCGCCCGTTCGCGCGTCGCAAAATCGCGTCGACGCGTCGGCGGCGAACTGGGCGGCGAAGCGGCGGGTAGCGCTCCGCTCGAACGGCGCGGCCGCGGTGGATTCCCGCCGCGGACTCGCCGCGCGATGGGTCCACACCACCGTCACACGCGCGACCGATGCCACGGAGGCCCAAGACGCGGCCCCGAGCGCGTCTGAGTCGACCGACGCCGGCGAATCCTCCCCGGCGCCGCCGCCGGAAGAATCGGCACCCGCAGATGCCACCCCCAAGTCCTTCGCCGACCTCGGTCTGTGCAAGCACCTCTGCGCCGCGCTCGACGCCACGGGGTTCAAACATCCCTCTCCACCGCAGCTCGCCACCATCCCCATGCTCAACGAGGGCACCAACGTCGCCATGCAGTCCTACACGGGCAGCGGCAAGACCATGGCCTACCTCCTCCCCGTGCTCAACCGCGTCGTCCTGGACCAACAGAAGCCGCGCGGGGAACGAGCGCACGGCATCCAGTGCCTCGTGGTGGTCCCGTCGCAGGAGCTCGGCATGCAGATCGTACGACAGGTGGAACGGGTGCTCGGGGAGTTTGGCAAAGACATCACCCAGCAGTGCATCGGCGGCGCTAACATCCGGCGGCAGGAGGAACAACTTCGTCGCAAGCGGCCGCTCGTCGTCGTCGGTACCCCGGGGCGCATCGCGGAGCTGAGCAGAAGCGGCATCCTCCGCACGCACGGCGTCAAGTGCCTCGTGGTGGACGAGGCGGATGACCTCCTGGCGAGCAACTTCCGCCGGGACATGGCGAGGATCGTGGACCACGTCGGCAAGGGCGTCTTGGGCGGGAGGCAGACGGTGATTGTCTCCGCCACGCTGAAGCGGGAGACCCTGGACCAGTACTCGTACATGGCGCCCGGGCTCGTGCACGTCAAGGCGACGAGAAGGGAGCTCGAGAAGGCGGCCGCGGAGGGTGCCGAGGGTGCCGAGGGTGCCGAGACCTCGGACGTCGCGGCGTCGCTTCCCCCAACCTTGGAGCATTACTCCGTCGTTGCGGAGGGCCGGCACAAAGTCGACAGGCTCCGCCGCGCGATCCACGCCACCGGCGCGGAACGCGCGCTCGTCTTCCTCAACTTCGGGCACCGACTCACGGACACCAGGGATAAGCTCGCGGCGCGCGGTATGCCCTGCGGCGTGCTCCACGGCGGCATGAACAAGCTCGAGCGAGCCAACGAGCTCGCCGCGTTTCGCCGCGGCGACTTTCGAGCGCTGCTCGTCTCCGACCTCGCGGCTCGAGGCATCGACGTGCCGGAAATCGACGCCGTGTTCAACCTAGATTTACCCACGGATGAGACCCATTACGTCCACAGGGCGGGACGTACCGGGCGTATGGGCGCCGACGGTATGGTGATGACGCTCGCCGATCCCAACGAATCTTTCGTGCTGACCAAGATTCAGCGCAAGCTCGGCATCGATATCAAAGCCGCGGACCTGCAGAAAGGGCGGGTGGTGCCCGACAGGGGGAACAAGCCCACGCCGAGGAAAGAGCACGCGGAGGCGAGGGAGCGACGGGAGAAGACGAAGGTTGGGGGCGATCACGAGAAGGGTGATAAGGGCGATGAGAAGAAGGGTGCGAGGGAGAAACAGACCCGCGGTGAACGCGCCGCGGAGAGGCGCGGGACGTTCGAGGATGAGTTCCGGGCCACGCGCGGGTTCGGCGCCAAGCCCAAGGGCAACTACACGCCGCGGGGCCAGCCCAGGCGCAGGAACAAGGACTAGTCGTTTGATAGTATTGATAAAGTCTCTCCTCGATTCACATCCCCCACCCTCTAAATAACACCTCCGGTTCGTTCACGTTGTCCGTTTAGTAGTAGACGTTGAAGGAGTCGATGACGGTCTGGAGCCTCTTGCCCATCTTTTCCCAGCGCCTCTCCGACGAGCCGGCGGTGAGGGTGTAGAACTGGCCCTGGGTGATGGTGACGATGGTGAGCGCGTGGCGCTCGTAGGAGTTGGTCTTGGTGACGTACTCGAAGGCGTAGTAAAGGTGGCCCTCCTTGTCCTTGCGCTGGGCGGTCTTCAGCACCTTGGCCTGCGAGTTGGGGGTTGCGAGCGCCTTCGCGACGAGGGTCTTCGCCACCTCGTCGGGGTTGCCGATCTCCGTGAGGGACTCGCGGGTGGTGGGGTAGATGTTGAGCGCGGCGGACTCGAGGGGCTCGATGACGTCCTTGTAGACCGCATCCTGACCGTCGACGGAGATCTCCTGCCAGCCGATGGGGTAGTAGAACTGGAAGCCCTTGCGGGTGTCCTTGACGACGCTGAAACCGCTGAGGGCGAGCGCGGGGCCCGCGGGCGCGAGCGCCGCGCCGGCAGCGGCGATGCTGGAGAGCACAGCCTGGCGGCGAGTGGACCCGGCGTCGTTGGACGCGGCCGCGCGCACGGGCGCGACGGCGCGGGCCGAGCGGGTGACCTTCTTCGCGGCCACGCGCTGCTGCACGAGCGCGGTGGACTGGGTGGCGACGCTAGCCATGATCGTTGGACGTTCGAGCCGGTTGCTTCCGACTGGATCGCACTTGCGAAGAGTGGCTCTGGGCCGATTGCAGCGCGAGAACTTTATCCTATCGCGGGCGCCATTCACCGCCACGTAGTCGACCGTCCCCTTGAGTTAATAAACCCTTGAGTTAACTCAAGACCCCACGGTTAATTTCTCCCATGTATTCAAATGGAGACTAAAACTCTGAAAAGTTGTCCGATCATCATCAGCAGGGTCGCGGCGACATATAACGCGCGACTGGCCCTTCGCCGCGACGCATATCGCGCGGGAACCCTTGGAGCTCTTCCGAGGAAGACCGCCGGGTGACGAGCGCGTGAGGTCGGGCAGTCGCGTCGGGTCCGGAACGCACGCGGGGTAAACTTCCGTGAGACCAATCTGCGACGACGAAAGGCGAGCGCACAGCTGTGGGCCGATCGCAGGGGCCAAAAACCTACACCGGCGCCCTCACTCTCACGACCCGTCATCAGACGCCATGTCCGAGGTTCCGAGCGGCATCATCGCCCAACAGAGCCCCCGGCCGATGGATGAGGACGCCGACGCGGCCGCGCCGTCCAAACGCGCGGCCGACACGGTCGCCGGCGACGACGAGCCATCTCACAAGAAGCCGAAGCAGGAGGGCGGGGCCGAACCCGCGCGGCCGAACACCGAGGGCGGCGACGACGCCGCGGGGACCGACGACGACGACGAGCCCAAGGACGACATCAAGCGGTTCGCCGCGCGCTTAAGGCCCGGGACGCTCAAGCACACATGCTTCGTCCTCCTGCAGCGCGCCGGTCGCGACGGCATGGAGACCAACGCGATGCTCGAGACCGCCGAGAAGGAGAACATGTACGTGGGCAAGAACCGCAACGTGCTGACCACGACGCTGAGCCACGAGTCGTGGTTCGTGCACAACCCCGACGTCAAGTCCCACTGGTGCATCCGGTCCTTCCTCGAGGGACCCGAGGCGTCGCGGGCGTGCGTGGCGGCCAAACCCGGGAGCGATCCCGCGGGGCCCGGCCGATCGAAAGGTCCAGCGAAGCCCAGGAAGGTCCTCACCCCCGAGGAGAAGATGGCGGCGGCTGCCGAGAAGGCGAAGAAGGCCACCGAGAAGGCTGCGGAGAGCGCGGTGTCCACCGCCTCCAAGGTGCAGGCCAAGGTCGAGGCCAAGATTCACGCGCAGATCACCAAGGGCAACGACGACAGGATCAAGAAAGCCGCCAAGCAACTCGCGACGGAAGCGGCCAACGTCGCGAAGCACCGAGCCGCCGTCGAGGCCGCCGAGGCCAAGGCCGTCGCCGCCGGCGTCGCCAAGGAGGACCTGGAGAAGTGCGCCGAGGAGACCGGCAAGAAGGGCGCCAAGGCTAAGCCGGCGAAGGCCATCGCGGCGGCTAAGGCCAACGCGGGCGCCGGACCGGGCGGGCCGGGAAAGTCCGCGTCCGAGATCCTGAAGGAGCCCGGCGCGCCGACCACCACCTTACCCGAGCGCCTCACCGTCTTCACCGGCGACCAGAGCGACAGGCACGTGCTGATGGCGTGGAAGAAGGAGGTTGACAAGTTCAAAGAAAAGATTGAGCGCGAGCGCGACGCGTACGTTCAGAAGCGCCGCAAGCAGCTTCGAGCGGAGAACGCGAAGGAGGGCGCGGTGACCGGCAAGCTCATCGCGGACTTCATCAAGTGCTTCGAGAACCTGGAGAAGGCTGAGCTCAACCACTTCAAAGCTGAGGAGATCCTGCGGCACCTGAAGGAGAAGAGTGAGCTGCTCAAGGAGACGCTCGACATGAAAGCCGAGCTGATGAAGGAAAAGCTCGACGAGAAAAACGCCAAGGCCATGGCCGAGCTCGAGGCCAAGCTCGCCAAGCTGGAGGGTAAGAAGATGGACGAGGCCAAGGCCGCGATCGAGAAGGAACGGATGAAGGAGATGGCAAAGGCTGAGCGCGAGGCGCAGCGCAAGGCTGAAAAGGCGGAGCGCGATCGGGTCAAGGAGGAGGAGAAAGCCGCCCGAGCCGCGGCTCGAGAGGCGGAATTCGCCGCCCGCCGCAAGAAGAAGGAGGATGCAAAGAAGGCGAGACAGCGCGAGTACCAGTACCCCATCGACGACGAGAAGCTGAGGGTACAGCTCTTGGAGGAGGCCAAGGAGAAGGGAGTCAAGCCCGAGGAACTGTCCCCGCACCCGTACCGAGAGCTGCCCAAGCCGACGCCGATTGCGGACGGCGCGCTAGTCGCCGACGAGGCTGCGCTCGCCGACTTTTTCGCCGTCTTTGGCGAATTCCTCGGCGTCTCACCGAAGCTCCACACCGCGGAGGGCTTGCGTGAGGTCATCGTGGGATGCGGCGAGGAGCTCGTGGACCTGTACGGCTGTTTGCTCCGGCCCTCGTTGGAGGTTTCCGTCGTGGGCAAGAGCCGAAACGCGCTTCGGTGGAAGCGTGTCCTCGCGGATGCCACGTGGCCGGAGGTTGTCCGACAGGTGCTCAAGCGCAAAAAGTGCGGTGGAACCGGCGTGGAAGCCCTCGGTCGGCGCCCGTGGAACGATCTTTCCCCCGGCGAGCACACCCACGCGTTGCTCGCGCTCTCCGACTTGTGCCTCAGCAGCGTCGAGTACAAGGTCAAGCCCACGATTGACTCGCGCATGACCGCCGCGCACAAGCTCAAGAGCCAGCGCATCAACGACTACATCGCCGACTGCCAGCGACGTAAGGCGATCGAGAACAAGGCCAAGGAGAAGCGCAAGGCTATCCGCGCGAAGAAGGCTGCCGAGCGAAGGGCCGAGCGCGAGGCTAAGCGAGCCGCGAGAGAAGCCGCGCTCGCCGCGGGCCAGAAGGTTGAGGACTTGGATCCCGAGGATGACGACGACGACGACGACGATGATAGCGACGATGAGGCTGACGGCAACATGGACATGGACGCCGACATGGACGACGCCCCGGATATCGACGTCAAGGAGGAGGAGGAGGAGGAACCCGAGGCCCCCGCCGAGGAGGAGAAGCCCAAAGCCAAGGCTAAGAAAGCCGACGTCAAGAAGGAGCCCAAGAAGGAGGTGAAGCAGGAACCGGAGGTTGAGCCCACGTTCGAGCTCCCCGCGCACCTCGTCGTGTACGACGGCCACCCAGACGACCGCAAGGCGCTCATGGCGTGGCGCGCCGAGCACAACCGCGTGTCGCAGCAGCTCGAAGCCGCCCGCCGCGAGTACGAGAAGAAGAAGCGGTCCGAGGCGAGGAAGGTTCTCGAGCGCGAGAAGATGGAGCGCATGCGGCGAGAAGAAGAGGAGGAGCAGAAGCGACAGGAGCTTGAGCGCATCGAGAAGGCGAAGGAGATGGAGGCGCGTAAGAAGGAGGAGAAGCGCATGCAGGAGGATTCCGACGTCGCCGTCCGCGTCAAGTCGCTGGGTCAGGACCGCGACCGCAACACCTACTGGTGGGGCATCGGCGGCGTGAAAGCCGCCCTCTACGTCGAGGACATCGACGGTAAGTGGTTCGTCTACACCACCCGTCAGGAGGTCAAGGAACTCATGGACGCCCTTCACCACTGGGGGATCCGCGAGCGCAAGCTCAAGCAGGAGCTCAAGCGCCGCGTCGTCACCATCAACGCCGAGTTCCGGAGAGCCGCGCGGGAACTCGAGGACGCCGAGGCTGACGCCGCGCGCCGAGCCGCGAGCGGCTACCCCAAGCGTGCACCCCGCGCCTCTGCCGCCGCCGTCGCCGACGAGCAGGATGGCCTCTCCGCCGCGCGAAGGTTCATGGCGGCTCTCTGCCGAGACGCGGAAGTCGCGGTTGGCGCCAGGCGAGCGCCGAAAAAGTCGGAGGATCAGAGCGCGGCGGATGCACAGTCCGACGCCGACGCTCAGCACTGGCGCGCGTTCAAGGGCAGGGCCAACGCCGCGGAGGCGCACCAGGACGTCGCGCACTTGCTGCTCGAGCTGGAGGATGCGCTGTACTCCATGCAGAAGATTGAGTTTATGTCCGCGGAGGAGATGGAGGCGAGAAACGCGGCGAAGGAGGCTGGCGAGGATTACGAGAGCGACGAGAGCGACGCGGACGACGACTTCGACGACGACGACGAGACGCTGTGGGAGGAGGAGAACCAGCCGTTCCACGAGTCTTACGAGGACAAGATCAAGACTGGGATGATCTACCCGATTTGGGACACTCACTTTGAGCGGCGGACGTGGCGGGAGGCGGTGTCAGAGCGGTCCCCGGCGGCGGCGCTGGCGTTCCAGGCGGCGTGCCTGGAGGACTGCGCGGCCATCTTCCTCAAGGCTGTGGCGCGTCACCCTCGCTGATCGACGCACACGACGATTCTTTTTCAATGACGAAACATTCACGTATTCGAAGGCTATCCTCGGTTAAAAGTATGTACACGCTAAGTACGATTGGAAAGGAAAGTTCAACCAACCCGCGCGGCGAAACCAGCAGAAGCGCTGCTACCGTTCGCCCCGCGGGGTCATAATTTGCCTCACGGGGAAGCGGCGCCGAACTTCCACGACTTCGGCGGCTTACCCGCGACGTCCCCGAGATCGTGCGAGAACCTGCAGGAGTCTCCCGCGCGGCATCCCCCCGGCTTGCTCAGAAACTGGCAGAGCTTCGAGGACGAAGTCCACCCGCCGCCGCCGCCGCTCCCGCCGCTCCCCGTGGATCCCGGGCTGAGCGACCGGCTGAGCTGCCCGCCGCCGTGCGTTTCGCCCCGTGCCTTCCGCCCCTTACGCGACGTCACCAGGGTGAAGTCGTCGCTCGCTCTGGAGGGGGAGGACCCGAGCTCGGGCGGGGAGGACCCTAAACCGAGGGAAGATCCCGGCGGCGACGGAATAGCCGCGTGGTCCTCGCCCGGGAGCTTCGCCGCGACGTATTTGCCGTCCGCGGACAGCTCGAACATCTCCGGCACGGACCTGAGGAACTTGGTGTAGTTCTCCGGGACCGTGAGGGGCTTCTCGAGGTCCGCCGCGAGCCGCACCAAGGTCACCCACGGGCTCCCCTCGATCGCCTTGGCGCAGAGGTAGTCGTGAACCTTCGACGAGTAAATCTCGCGGACGCTGCGGAACCCCGCGCCGTTGAACCCCGGCGCCGGGTTCACGTTCTTCTTCGGGTTCTGGTGCCTGTTGGAGTCGCGGCGGTGCCTGCGTGGGGGTGAGCGGGGCGGGACCCCATTCGCCCGGTTCGGGGGCGTGTATTTCCCGGAATCGGCTCCGAGGTTCACGCTCTGCCGCCTGCCGTGAGGACCGCCGATCACGCCACGCCCGCCGCCAAAGTCCGGCGGGGACCGGCTCGGCGCGCTGCCGTACACCGCCTTGAACGGCGTGAGATCCTCGGAGTCGCCGTCGAACCCGAAGAGCGCGTCGGGCAATCGCTCGATGAGCTCCTCGACCCCCGCCGCCGCCATCACCTCGCGGCGGTCCTCGGGATCCTCGTCGAAGAGGACGTTCACGCAACTCTCCGCGGTCATGCGCGAGGATGACGACGGGGAGATGGGCGCCTTGGACCCGGTGAGGCGCGCGTCGCCGCCCCTCGTCCAAGCCGGAGCGTTGACGCTGAGGCTCGGCGCGGTGGCCATCTCAATCTTCTACCGTCTTCTACGTTTAGGTCGGAGGTCTTCTAAAGCCACTGCCCGTCTTCCGCGGGCGGTCGCTGCTGCTGAGGCGTGACCGTGTCGACCTCGCCCTTGATCCCGGCGATCTCCACGGAGAGCGTGTAGATCTTCTCCTGGTAGTCGCTGAGGACGTTTTTGTTCTCGCGGATGGCTTCGGCGTACTCCGGATCGTCTCCGTCGGCGTCGATGGCCTGACCGAGCTCGAGATTGGACCGCTCGAGGTGTACGCACGCGTTCTCGAGGCGTGCTTTCTCCTGTTCAAGAGCTGCTAGATGCTCGTTTTCTTCCTTGGTGTCAAACTTGTTGGACGACATGGTCAGCGCATGGGTGGGAGCTTACGCGGACGTCATTATCGACGCGTCCGTTCAAGCTCTTTGTCTACGCTGTCTGTCGGGAACCGTCGATTCCTGCGCGGATAGGGAAGGTGGCGATCGATCAGAGTCTTCGTACGCGTCGTGTGGGGTCTCGATGGTCCGATACCGCGGTGTTCAGGGAGAGGGGACGCGAGGACGTCCGTCGGTCGCTTGAATTAATTTCAAGTTTCGCCACGTTCCTCACCTGTGACGCTGATCAGTTACTGGTTATGCTGGCGCGCTGCGCTTAAATCCCCGGACGGGTCTACATGGATGACATGGTGCAACTCCTTCGGAGCTGTGTTTGTGTGCGTGTCCTTCGTGATGTCCCTTCGATGCGCGGTGAGTAGTGGTCCACCGTGTCCTTCTTCTACCGTCCGCTCGTTCGAAATATCGTCTGTTTCCCGGGAGAACGAATCAATTCTCGCGAGGGCCTGAGCAGAAATAGACCCTCGGCTTGAGTTAATTTGTCACCGAGGTCGTGAGAATTGCGTGTGCCGTGATGACGTCAGTTTGAGCCAGATCCGATCCTCGGAAAAGGCATCGCCAAAGGTCCGAAATGGATAATGATGAGCTGGCGATCAGAAACCGATTTTTGATCGACTGGCCGATGTTTTCACCCTCGGCGTTGAAACCGTGCTCGAGCATTTCACCCACGCGCTCGACCCACACACAAAAAAGCTCGGAGATTGGGCACGTCACCACCACCACTAAGTACCTTTCCTCGCGACGCCTTCCCCGTCGACGCACTCACCCTCGCTCGATCCACCGGACGACAAAACGACGATGTTCGCCGTCTCCTCCAACGCGCTCCTCGCGCGTCCCGCCGCCGTGACCCGGGGCGCCCGCGCCCCCGCCGCGCGCCGCGTCGTATCGGTTCACGCGTCCGCCGATGCCCCGGTCTCGACGAAGATGGCCAAGATGGCGACCGTCGCGCTGCTCTCCGCGACCGTCGCGTTCGCGCACCCCGGCTACGCCAACGCGGGACTCTTCGGAGGCGGCGAGAAGGTGGGCAAGTACGCCGAGGACGACACCGCCCGCTACATGAGGGAGATTGAGGAGGCTCGGTGCGTGCGTTGGATAAACCCACCCGCGATCGCAACCTTCCCCGGAACAAACCAACCCCCATTGAACCCCCGATCGATCGATCCTCGCCGCGTGCACTGACACGCCCCGACCCGATTCCACCGCTTCCCACGTCAACAGCAAGGCTGAGGGCCAGGCCGCGGCACCCAAGCTGAGCGCCGAGTCCATGTACCAGAACGCGGGCGGCGCGTGCGGGCCCGGGTACGAGCTGGTGGTCCGCAAGGTGCTGGGCGCGTCGTGCGAATGCGTCGACGACTCGTGCAAGGACGGCGCCCCCGAGGGCGCGCGCGAGGTGCGCTCCGAGTCCGAGAGGTCCTTCGGGAAGGGGCCGGATGCGGATGTACAGAGCGGAGGCGTCACCATCACCTTCATGAACAAGTAAAGAGAACAAGAGAACGGAAGAGTGAGAGGGACCGAGAGAGTTTAACGTCGCTGAATAACATCACGTCGAATAACATCACGTCGAGTCGCCGACGAACGCGTTCACGAAAGCCACGGGGTCGCCCACGCGCGCAGCTTCCGACGTAGCCTCTTCCCAACTCGGCACGGACCCGCCGTTCACACCCGCAGCCGCCAAACCCCCATCCTCGGTACCACCGACCCACGATACCCTCGAACCGAACCCACCCGGCGTCTCCACGACCACGGAGAGCGGCTCGAGCGTCAACGCAATTCCCGAACATTCGCCATTCGTCGCGTCGTTGAAGCGCTTGACGAGCGCCAACATCGCCACCGCGCGGTGCGCGTCGCCGCACGCCGCCCCGGCGGCAAACTCAGAGTCGGGGTAATCAACGACGACGCGCCAGCCGTCGGCCTCGACGTCGATCGAGGCGACGCCCCCGCGACTGGCGACGGACGCGCCTTGGCGCTGCTTTGGATCCGTCGCCTTTGCGCCGGGGTGCAGAGAGGGACATCGTACGGTGAGCCGCACGCCTTCCGCACCCTTGAGCTCAACCTCGCACGTCGCGCAGACTGTTTGTGTTTCGCCCCACTCGTCATCCCCGAGCTTCGCCGAGAACGCGACGATTGGGTGGGACCCGTCGTTGAACCGCGCGTCGGTGAACCGCAACCCGCGGGACTTACACCACGACGTCACGCACGACCTCTGCGCCGTGACCTTTTGCCCCCGCACCGCGTTTGCGATTCCCTCGACGGCGGATTTCACGTCAAACGGGAAGACGCCGTTCTCGCCGGATTTGCGCTTCTTGGCGTCCAGCAGGGTGACGCCGTCCGTCGCGAGCGGCGCGACGGCGGCGACGGCGGGAGCCGACGCCGGGTGCCGCCGCGACGCGCTCACCAGCGCTAGCCTCGCGACGAGCGCCCCGGAACCCGCGTTGACTCCCCCGCCCGCCGGCTTCTTCGCGCCCTTTTTCGGGGACTTCTTCGGCGCGGACGTTCCTCCGGTTTGTTCTCCAGCCGCCTCTGAGACGTACAACGCGACGAATAGGTTGCCCGACGCGGGGGGCACGAGCGCCAACGCTGCGGGCGCGACGTCGTCGACCCACCCCTTCATCGAGTGCGGCGCCGGGTGCGTGTGAACCCCGGCCGAACCTAACGCCTCGCGCAGGTCCCACTCCGTCGCCCGCCGCCTCAGCGTCGGGAGCGCCTTGAGCAGCGCGGGGATCCCGCCGACGCTCACCGAGTGCTCGACGCGTTCGGCGGCGCCGGAGGATGCGAACGATCCGACGCCGCAGACGCACAGCTCGCCCCCTCTCTTCCCGCACGTCACCTGCGCGGACGTACCCTCGCCTGTGAGACGTAGCGTGATCGCGGGGCGCCTGGTGCGCATCCAGCCATCCTCGTTGGCGTCCCCGGTGTTCACGGCGTCCAAGGCGAGGGTAGGCACGTCGATGCCGGCAGCTTGGCACGCGGGCTCTAAATCCGTCAGCGCGGCTCGGAGCCGCGTCGCCGCCGCCGCGCGAACGCCATCCGCGAGCACCTCCTTGATGTCCACGCTCGCCGTGCTGAAGGGTAGGTCGAAGGTTTCGATCTCGACGACGCCGGCGCGATCGGTCGGGATGAGCGCGCGCGCGGCGATCGCGCCGGAGGAGCTATCCTTGTCGTCGGCTCGCTCGTACGTGAGCTCGACGCGAGGGAGGGTCCCCGCGGCCACCGCGGCGTCGACGGCGGCGGCGTTTCCCACGCCAACCTCCACGCTCCCGACGTCCACCCCGGCCATGCGATTGCCCGTTGACGCCTTGACTCCCTCCCCGGCCGCGAGCCCTGGGAGCCAGAACCACATGCGGATGCCCTCGCCGGCGCCGCGGGCCGGCTTTTTATGTTCATGTTCGCCGTCTTCCTCCGTGCCGGGTTCCCCCGCGTCGTCATCGATGCCCGACTTCGCCTCGACTTTACCCATGATCTGCTCCGTGCGAATGGCGCCGCCGTGCCACGCGCCGCCCCCGCGCGCCACCTTCTTGGACTGGTTCATCACCGTCAGCGCGCACAGACGCAGCGCGATGTCGTGGCACACGTAGTGCAACCCTCCGAGCCCTTGCGCGCCACCTTCCACGAGTTCCGGCGGCGCTGGCGGCGGCGGCGACATCCCCGCCATCCTCGCGGTGGCCCGTTCACCCAGGATCTTAACCTCCGTCTTGGTGAGCGGGAACACCCGCGTGTGCGCCGCGCGTCCCTCCTCCTCGTCCGCGTCCATCATCTCCCCCGCGAGCATCTCGATTTTCACGACGAGCCATCCGCCCAGCCGAGACGGCGGCGGGGCGGGATCCGAATTTTTTTTGGGATTCGGTTCATTCTCGGCTCCGTCCTCGTCCTCCTCGGGGGGCGGCGGCAGCGGCGGTGGGCCGCCCAGCGTGAGCGTCGCGCGGTACTCCCCGGGCACGCCCACGACGCACTCCCCGTCACGCACGGAGAAGACTTTCATGGCCTTCGGCATCGTCTTTCGATTGCGTTCGTCGACGAGCAAGCCGCGGATCTCGACGTCGAATCGTCGGCATCGCTCGTCGCGCAACTCGATGAGCTCTGGGTCCGTCTCGAGTGGAACGGGTTTGGGCGCGACGTCCGCGATGGCCTTCGGCAGGTTGGAGTACTTGCCGTTGCAGAGGACGTCCAGCGCGCCCGGGGTGTCGTAGAGCGGCCCCGCCGCCCAGTCCATCTGCTGCCGGAGTCCGTACAGCCGATCCGCGGCGTCGGTGAAGGCCATCTGGTGCTGCCTGAGCTGCCCCATCATGTCCCCGCACTTGACCGCGATCTGTGCGCCGCGGTTCTTGGGCGCCCACTCCGCGAGGACGTGCAGCCGCGTCAGCCGCTGGCGCAGGTTGTGGAGGTAGCGCGCCAGCTCGCGCTTCCTGTCCGCCTCGGGCTGCCCTGGGAGGTTGGTGGCGAGCCTTCGCAGGTCGGTGTAGGACGCGTGCACGACGCGCTCGACGAGCTCCGATAGGCCCACCGTGCGGGTGTGCCGCGGTAATCCCTCCAGCGACATGTTGCCCCGGTTCGAAACGACCCCGCGCCCCGCGCGCCCCGACCCGAGTGCCGGTCGTCGGGGAGGGGGCAACCCTAACTAACAAGATCGTCTCGCGCCAGTCCTCGGAGGAGCGGCGGTGAAATGTCAACTTTTCCAGCGACACCCGCACGCGCGGGTGTTGTGCTGAAAAGCCCACGCGAGCCAAGAAAAGTAGTCTTCGGAAAGAGCTTCCAAAACTTTCGTCGGCGGTTACCTTCGAAGGTATTAGAAGATCCGATCGGCTTCGGCCGCTCAGTTGGAAACCGCACCTTTCAAAGCAAACACACACATCGAACACCACCGTTCGTATCACAATGTCCGGCCCCCAAGACGCGGACGAGATGATGGACCCGCACGCCGGCATGCCCATGGGTGGCATCCAGTTCGACGACGAGGATGAGATTGAGTACCCCGATCTCGGCGTCGACGAGGAGGCGGACGTGTCCACCGCCAAGGACGGCGGCGTGACCAAGAAGGTCCTCGCCAAGGGCTTCGGCGATGAACGCCCCGAGAAGGGCGACGAGGTCGTGGTCCACTACACCGGCACCCTCCTCGACGGCACCAAGTTCGACAGCAGCGTCGATCGCGGCGATCCCTTCAAGTTCCGCCTCGGCCTCGGCCAGGTCATCAAGGGCTGGGACCAGGGCGTCGCGTCCATGAAAAAGGGCGAGAAGGCCATCCTCACATGCAAGCCCGACTACGCCTACGGCGCACGCGGCTCCCCGCCCACCATCCCCGCCGACTCAACCCTCAAGTTCGAAGTTGAACTCTTCTCGTGGAAGGGAGACAAAGATCAGTACGGAGACGGCGGGTGCGTTCGCGCCAAGACGCTCAAAAAGTCCGGCGCGTTCGGCTTCCCAATGGACAAGCACGAGGTCACCGTCAAGTACGCCGTGGCCGCCCCCGATGAAGACGTCGCCGGCGCGGGAGACGAGATCGTCCCAGCCACAGAAGTCGTCTTTGCCATCGGCGCCGACGCCGCGCCCTTCAAGGTTCGTTTATTTTCATTCTCGTATGGGCAATTGCAGCGCTGACGTCGTGTTTTGTTGTCAACAGGGTCTCGAAAAGGCGGTGGTCAAGATGAAGGAAGGTGAGACGTGCCTGTTCAAGATGAAGAACGTCCCGGGCGGGTTCCAGTACTGCGAGGGCCTGCCACGTGGCGTGCAAGCTGCCGACGTCACCGTGACGCTGGAGATTCACCAGCCCGTCGACGCCATCTGCGGCGGCGACGGCTCCAAGAAGATCACAACCGACGGCGAAGGATACGACCACCCCAACGACGGGAGCAAGTGCGTCGTGTCCTACGTCGTCACGCCGTCGGACGGCGGTGACGCGATCGACACCAAAACGAAGTTCGAGTTTGAGCTCGGCAACGAGATCCTGTCCGAGGGGCTCGAGGAGGTTGTGCTCAAGATGAAGAAGGCTGAGACGAGCGAGTGCGAAATCCCGGCGGATTGGAACACCTACGGCGCCAAGGTCAAAGCCGTGGTCACCCTCGACGACTTTGAGAAGGAGAAGGAGAGCTGGAGCATGGACACCGCGGAGAAGATCGCCGCGGCCGAGAAGGTCAAGTCCGTGGGTAACGACGCGTACAAGGGCGGGCGGCTCGGCCTCGCCGCCAAGAAGTACCTCAAGGCGCTCCAGTACGTCGAGTACGACCAGAGCTTCGCCGACGAGGAAAAGGCGCAGACCAAGAAGATCAAGCTCTCCCTCTACCTCAACGGCGCCGCCGTGGCCATCAAGCAGAAGAACTGGGCGAAGGCTGTCACCGACTCCACCAAGGCGCTCGACAGCGAGCGGGGTAACGAGAAGGCGTTGTACCGCCGAGCGCAGGCGTCTTGCGAACTCGAGGAATACGAAGAAGCCGAACGCGACGTGAAGGAGCTCCTCGACAAGGACGACACGCACAAGGAGGCCAAGGCGCTGCTGCAGAAGGTGAAGAGGGGCATCCAGATCCAGGCGAAGAAGGACGCCAAGGTGTTCGGCGGCATGTTCTCCAAGCTCGGCGGCCTGTACAAGGACTCGCCCAAGCCCGAGGTCAAGAAAGACGAGGGCGGCGAGATCAAGGAGCCCATCGACATCGGCGGCGGGTTCTCCATGGAGGAGATCAAGGACGGCGCCGAGGCCAACGCGGCGATGGACAACGTGTGAGGAGCGTGAGCCGGTATTTCGTATTAGTGGTACGTCGTATCACATCCGTCTATTACGTGTAATGTGAGTTCAACGCGAGTTACGTTCAATCGTTTTAAGTATGCGTTTTCACTTCTGGGGCGTGCACAGGTCCACCGTCTCCGGCTCCGGCTGCGACGGCTTGGGGCTCAGGCACTCGAACAAGGTCGCCTGCCTGGCCTTCTTGGTCGGCGAGAACATCGGGGACCTCGGCGCGGGGGACGACGGCGCGGCCCCGGGCTGCTTCGTCACGGACACCGGGCCCGGCTTTTGGATGATGAGCGGCGACGTCGGCGGGGTGCAAAGGTCCACAACCTCCGCCGGCCTCGCGGGCCGCGCCGGGGAGGACAGCCCCTCGTCCGCGAACGCCAGTTTCTTCCTCGCATCGATCCTCTTCATCGCCGCCGGGTCCGGGTCGAGACCCGCGGCTAATAGACTGTCGTCCGAGGCTGAGTCGTGCGATCCTTCCCGGTTTTCCGATTTCCCCGAAAACGACAGCTTCCTCTTCGACCCCGGGGTGTGCGGTATCGGCGTCCTCGCCACCGACGCCGGTGTCGGGGCGGCGGGCGGCGGGGACGCCAGCCCGGCATCCGCGATCGGGACCGCCGCTCGTGGCTTGCGGTTGGAGAAGAAGGAGGTTATGTCGTGCTGATCGGGGGATCGGGGCGGTGGTCTCCCGCGAACCGACTTGGGCGTCCTCCCCCTCGGCGTATTCGCGGCGGATTTAGGCTTGGCCTTCGCCGGGGTGACCGGCGCAGACTTGCTCGCTCCGTTGGAACCGCCAGCCTCGAACCTCGCCACCAGGTGCGGGCACGTCTTCCGCACCAGCGACATGCGCACGCTCCTGCGCTGCGCCTGGGCCTTGAGGAACGCGAGGTCGTCGCCCCGCTCGTGGAAGTGCGGGGGTAACGCTCGGCCTAGATACTCATCCCCGAGGCCGACGCCCGCGCCGCCCAGTTCGTTGGCGACCCTTTGTACCTGCCTCTGCCACTGGGCCCAGTGCGCCGGGTCCGCGGAGTTGACCTCGAGGAGATACCTCCACGGGGGAGCCTTGTTGTTCCCCGATTCCTTCGCGATGCGCTCGACGATGAACTCCACGCCCTTGGGAGCCAGCAACTCCCACCGCCGCTCCGGGGTGACTGCCGATTCGTTCTCCTTGCGCAGAGCCCTCGCGGCGGCGCGCATGTCCCACTCCACCAGCAGCGGGAGCAGCTTCTGGCGCGTCACCCGGGGTTCCCACCCGCAGTACGTCTCCATCAGGTCCTGGAGCTGTTCAACGTCCGGCCTGTGCCTCCACTTCATCTTTCGCGGGATTCCGGCACCGTCTGCCCCGACGCCGACAAACTCGACATCCTCGGCATCCTTCAGCGCGTACTCCGCGTCGATAGCCTGCTGTGTGTACCCGCGAGCGGCGTCCCTGAAGCTCCGCGTGTACCCGTCCGTAGCGTTCGCGCGCTCGCGAACCTTGTGGAGCCATCGCTCATCTTCCCTCGCGTGAAACGGGCACTCGCACTCGCCCGTTCGCTCCACGCAGCCGGTCTCCGTGCCGCACACTGTACACCCGCGCGCCCCGTGTGCCTTGACCTTGCCCTTCCTGCACCCGTCGTGCTTGCACCGCGCGCAGCCCGTGCACTTATCCAGGGACGCGATGCTCGGGTCCGGAGCTGACGCGAGGAAGTCGTCGAGGCGCTCGGGTAACGTCCGGTCCCGCCTGGGCACGCCGGCCTTTCCAGCGAGTCGGCGCCGAACCGCCTCGCTCTTGGCCAGCGCCCTGACCACTAACAGCGCCTTGGTGCCGCCCACGTTCCGCGCACCCTGCAAGTCGTAGTCGCCCCCCGTCAACAACGCGAGCGCGGTGAGCGCCGGGGCCACGTGCTCGACCTTGTCGCCCAGCGTGAGCCGCGTCGCGAGGTCCGCGGCGTCGACTCGCTCCATCACGAGATCCTTTTGGTTCGCCGCGGAGAGCTTCAGCGTCTTGAACACGGTCCTCGCGCCGAAGAGCAAGGAGTCCCCGTCGCTCGTGACGCACCCGTCGACGATGTCGAGGCGATCCATGGCCGCGCACGTGGCCTCCGCCTCGCCCGGGGCCTCCACCCCGGGGAGCCCCAGCGCGCGAAGCACGGTCAGCGCCACGTCGCTGCATCTGCCAAACGCTCCGCCTCCACCGCCGGTGCATTGGGCGCCCCATCTCGCCCTGAGCGCGCCGAGCTTTTCCCACGGGGCTTGGCCGTCGATGACCCCGACGGGGACGCAACCGTGTCGGAGGTAGTTGAGCGCGCGGTCGAACACGATCTTCGCCGTCTTGGAGGCGTCGGGATCGTCAAAGCCGAGGTCCTCGTTGAACACCTCGTCCAACGCCGGTTGCGTGCACGCTTGTAAGATCCAGAGGCTTAGGTCGACCGCCAGGGCTTTGCCGTCGACGGATTCGCGGATGATCCTCTGGGCGTCCGGGTCCTCCTCGTCCGACCCGTCCACCTTGACGATGGCGCCCTCTTCGTCCAGCAGCTTCCTGCGATGGTGGGGAGGGCGGGGAAAGGGGAAGCGGTCAGCGGAGATTCCGAGCGTTTTGGTCACGTTCCCCTCGCATCTCTCTGACTGATGATGGGGTGCATCGATTGGGGGAGCGAGGGGGGTGGTGTTTCGGCGGGATATCAAGGTTGGGGCACGCACCATAGGTTGTTAATGCCCATGTCGAGCCTTCTACGCTGACTATCGGTCGACCCTTGGTCACCCGAGGTGGGGGGGACGCGCGTCCCTCTGGGGGCGGGGGTGCCCGAAACGAGCCTCTCTGGAAAATCACGGCGACTGCGATAAGCCGGATCATCTGACGTGTCATCCGCCCCACACCGATCCGAGCGTACGACCCGCAGATCCAACTGACACGAACGATGGGAGGAGCAGCATCCAAGCCCGAGGACATCCTCAAGGTTGTCGACCAACCCGTCAACTACCAGCCCCCGCTCGAGGTCAACGGCGACAACACCATGGTCTACTTCGACCTCCAGCTCGGCCGATACGGGGACGCCACGAAACTCGGCCGCGTCGTGATGGAACTCAAGGACGACGTCACGCCAAAGACGGCTGAGAATTTCAAGCAGCTGTGCATGGCGGGAGAGGGTGCCGGATACAAGGGCAGCCGATTCCACCGCGTCATCCCCAGCTTCATGTGAGCATTTACCCCGCCGCGATGTACCCATCCCGATCCAAATCATCGAAAACCTGAACTTCCCAACTGAACTTCCATCAAAATCGTCCATCCATCTAATCGCGACAGGTGCCAGGGCGGTGACTTCACCAACGACAACGGCACGGGCGGCAAGTCCATCTACGGCAGGACCTTCCCCGACGAGAACTTCACCCTCCCCCACACCGGACCCGGCGTCCTCTCCATGGCCAACGCGGGCCCCAACACCAACGGATCGCAGTTTTTCCTCTGCACCGTCGCCACGCCGTTCCTCAACGGCAAGCACACCGTCTTCGGTCAGGTCGTGGAGGGCTACAACGTCATCAAGGCGATCGAGGCGTGCGGCTCCCGATCGGGTGACACCAGCGCCGACGTCATCATCGGCGACTGCGGCGTCGTCGCGTCAGCCAAGGGATCCGCGAAGGGCGGTCGCAAGATGACCACCGGGACCCGAGGCTATCACACCGCGGCGGCGGCGGCGGCGAGCGCGCGATTCTCCGCGCGCGCTCGCGTCGGCGGTATCATGCGCGTCGCACCCCGCGCGGTGCCCCGCGTCGGACGCGCCATCTCCGTCATGTCAAGGGCCCTCGTCGCGTGAGAGACCACGACGACGGCGGCGTTTGCGACGAGGAAGCGTTGAAAATATCAAACTCGTCTCATGAATGAATTGAATCGCGCCAAACTAACTAATCTTAATGCCGCCTCACAGCCCGGGGACTATATCCACGCCGACCCGCTTGAAAAACCCCGCGATCGCGTCTACGTCCACCGGGGCACCCGCGAGGCTCCCCAGCGGCTCGCGCATCTCCGCGGCGCCGCTCCAACCCTCCTCCGACCAGGGCCCCCCGCCCACCTCCACCGCAGCCGAGTCCGACTCAACGGCGTCCAGGATACACCTCCCACGCCCATGATACCCTTCCCCACCGCTCCACCCCGCGGTCCCGCCGCTGCCGCCACCCTCCCACGTCGCCGCGGCGTCACGCTCCCACAGCGATACCCTCACGGTCCCCTTGAACGATTCCCGGCACAGCGGCGCCATCCCGGCGGTGGCGTCATCCGTCGGCGCCCTCAACACGGTGGTCCCCCCCACCGCGTCGTCACCCGGCGCGATCCACCCGCTCACCTCCACCTCGTGCGTCGGCGTCGCCGCGGTCACGGTCCACGCACCCCATCGAGATACCTCCCACGAAACCTCCGCCGCTTCCACGCCCACCGGAACGAATGGAAAAAATTCACCGTTTGGCAAGTGAACGACGATGGCGGCCACCTCTTCGCGGACCCCGGGAAGGATCACCACCCCGCGGTTCGCCCCCGTCGCCGTGACACTTAACCCGCGGCACGACGGGAATGAGTTGCACTGGAGCCAGAACCACTTGCTTGGGAACCCCGATCCGCCCCAGTTCTTCTCCGAGTAACTCGGAGCGTCGGTGAATTCGACGCGGACGCCGTCGGTTTCGATCCAACCGGTGGCCAGTCCGTGTGCCATGGTGATCTGATAGTGCGGCTCGAACACTGGGAGCGACGAGAGCCACCCCGCGGTGGACCTGGCGTTAGTTTGGTTACCTTTTTTACCACCCATGGCACCCCCGCCGTACCCAACGACTGGCTCGACGGTGAAGTCCCATCGCGTCTCCGTTTGCACGAGTTTGTGGTGGGGCCACACCGTCGGATCGTTCACCTCGTCACCGACGCGGAGCCGTCCGCGGTGGACCCGTCCGCCGTCGGATACTTCATAGAACTCTGCTGGGTCTCCTTCGGAACCCTGAGGGTACTCCATGCGCAGGGACAGTTCGTGGGGCGCCGCGGTGAACCGTTCGACGTCGTGGGATTCACGCCAGAGGTACCCTCCTCCCGGCGTGCACACCTGGGCGCCCGCGCCCCGTCGCTCGCTCCGCGGAAGATCCGGGTCGTAGACGTGGTAGATGAGGCTGAGGTTATCGCGTGTCGTCGGGAGGGTGACGCGGAAGTACCAACCCTCGAAGAAGGGCCGTGGGAAGCCCTCGATGCGATGGTACCCAGCGTGGGAAGTCCGCCCGGATGCATCTTCCTCCGCATTTCCCGCGCCCGCCTCGGGGTTGACGGGCGACGCGCTCCACGCCCCCACGCGCCGATCGCCGGTCCGACGCCTCCATCCCGCGCTCGACACGTGAGCGTGGATGCTCCACGCGCAGACGGACGCCATCTCGGTCCACACCAAAGGTCTCGCCGCGCCGCCGCGGTGTGGTTAACAACGACTCGCGTTCAGGGCAAAAGGCACCTCGAACCGACGGCTTCTGAAAAAGCGACACGTCGGCAAACAGATTGTCATTCCATGTGGCGCGTCGACATGGCCGCCCGCATGTTCTCCGGCGAGGCCCTCGCGGCACTCCGCGCGTGCCCCCATCGGGCTCTGTCCAAACCTCGCCATCGCCGCGGGGCGTCGACGATCGTCGCGGGGAAGCCCAAGGCCAAGAACAAGGACACCGGACGCGCTATCCACTTTCGCACCGGCCCCGAGCGGTTCAACGCGGGGTCCCAGGTGGGCGAGGCGCCCCGGGGCGGCAAGGGAAAGGGCAAAACGACGCGGTCGCAGCGTACCAACAAGGTGTACAAGCAGTACCTCAGCGGCCGGCCCACCGTGGACGACGTGGAGCGAGCGTCACAGGGCGATCGCACGAAGGCCATGGGCGTCGTGGAGCGAGAAGCGCCGTATCGCCTGACGCGCGATGAGCGCCAAGCATGGGAGCGCGCCCGGCGTAAAGGCGGCGACAACGGGAAAGGGTACGGCGGTGGAGGTGTCCTAGAGATGCGGAGCACCCAGCGCGACCCACTCGCGCCCCACAGGCACCCGCTGGTGAACACCCATCGCCTCTACTGCGACGCCAAGAACGCGCTCTTCGTCCTCGTCGAACAAGACAACGAGGGCCGCGACGAGATCGTCTGCGACCTGTCCACGCTCAGGCTCGAGCGCGACGCCGAGTGCAGGGCACGACTCGTGGCCATCGCGGCGGAGATGGACGGCGGAGATGGAGTCACGTCGGAGGACGAGTGCGGCGACGAGGACCCGGTCGAGTCGCAGGCGAGGTACGTCTTCGCGATGGAACGCGAAGCGCTCTCCGGACTCCCCGGAGACTCTTCTAATATCACCACGATGACCGACCTCACGGGCGCGGACGATACCGGCGGCGGTGACGCGTCACCGGGCGCGGACGCGCCGTCGGAGGAGACGCTGGCGAAGGCGAGGGACGCGGTGGACGCGCTGGGCGAGGAGATTCGCGCGCTCAAGGAGGGCGGCGCGCAAAACTCGGATGCGGAAGTGTCCGGACGCGTCGCGAAGCTTCTGGAGATTAAGGCTGAGCTTCGGTCGCTGGAGGACGCCGCGGAGGCTTCGACCCCCGAGGCGATCGAAGCGGCGATCAGGACGGAAACGGAGTTAAGGGAGATGGCCGTGGAGGAGGCGCGGCGGTCCCTCGCGGAGTCCCCGATTTACGCCCTGCCCGAGCGCTACGTTCGATTCAAGTGCCCGGACAGGCCGACGGCGAAGGCGTTGGCCAAGGCATTCGCGCAGGAGGACCTACTCGCGCTCACGTTCGAGCTCGCGTGATAGTTTAGGATCATACTGTGGTCTAATCTTGTATCCGCTATTCATTTAAGCTATCCGCGAGCGCCTTCAACTGAAACGGTCCCCTGGTTTTGTCTGCGACGCCCGGCGGCGCGCTCGGCCACCGCCAGTCCTCCCGCCCGACGAGACCCCCCTCTGACTCGATGTCACGCTTCATGTATCCATCCGGCGGTTTCCACCACACCGCATCGCTCGCGCCCTCGCACGGCAGCGTGCATCGCCTCGTCCCCGCCGCCCTTCCCATCAGGTGCTCCACCAGCTGACCAGTCGTCCGCGCGGTTTTTCCACTTTGGTCCAGCCTGTGTGGGTACCTACTCGGAAATACGCAGCAGGGAACCACCGCCCACGGTTTATTCATGACCAGCCCGCAGTCCACGATCGCGCCCGTGGCCTGGTCGGGGTGTAAGCCCACCACCGCGGAGCAGGTACGGATCAATTCGGCAACGGAAGCATCGGACATGAGAGACTCGTCGAACAACGCCTTGACGTGATCCGCCTGAGCCGGCGCGAACGTTTCCCACTCCCGCGCCAGCTGCCTCGCCAGCGGGGACGCCTCGCACCACGTCTCGGTGATCATCGCGCTGTTCGCGGCGCGCGACGCGAGCAGCCTCTTGTGCCGGCTGGTCAGCGTGACACCGACGCCCCTCGGGTCCACCACCGTACATCTGATTCCCCATCGAACCTGTCAACAAAACACGCCGTCATACTAATTGCCCATATGTAAACAAAAATAGACTCACCGAGAGCTGAAACGCCAAGTCTCCGGCGCCGCCCGCGACGTCCACCACCCCACCGCCCTTCCGTAGGTTATCGCGGCCGAACTCTCTGACCAACAGCGCGGCGAAGTGGATCGCGCGGGTGTCCTTCTTGACCTTCTTGACCCCGCGTGCGCGCCCCGATCCGTCTCCGCTGGCGCCGTCTTCGGTGTTGTTCCGCGATGATGGGGATGATGAGGACGATGATGTCGTGGACGTCTCGGGGGTCTCGTCTACCCGCGGCGTCGCGGTCCATAGCGTCCACGCGCCGTCGCCGTCGTCAGTACCCGCCAGCGGTCTCGTGCGGAGTCGCGTTGGGTGGTAGCACACCCCGGGGGAGTCGCCCCCGTCCGTTTCCGGCTCCAGTCTCTCCTCGAAGAAGTCCAACAACTCGACCACGACGTCGGGCAGATGGCGCGGCGCGGGGGGTTCCGGGGACGGGTTGGACGCGTACGGGGAGCCCGACAGGTGGAGCGCATCGCATATGTCACCTAACAGCTCCTTTTCCCACCCGTCCTTCGCGTTGAGCACCACGTCGACGCCGCGGGAGGACTCCAACTGACGCGCGTTCTCGTCGTCATCAGCCGCCGACCTTCCGGGCGCACCGCCGCTCTCGGGCGCCAGCGTGAACGCGGCGAAGTGCTTGGAGAAGGCCGCGCCGTGGGCGACGGTGCCCCTCATCCTATACTTGGCATGTACCGGCTCCTACGTGTAAAGACTCGGCGCTCGCGCGCGCTACGCGCGTGTGTCTCGGGGGTTGGGGAAAGGGCATATTATATCACATTGTATGCGAGCTAATTTTGTTAAGACGTATTCACATGGCGGATGCCACCTCGACCTTCTTGATGTTCTTCACGCCCTGCATGAACAGCTTCTTCCTGATGGCCGGGAAGTCGTTGACGTCCAAGCCGAGGTCGTCCTTGATCTCCACAACCTCCTGCGAGCCGTCGTCGTGGATGACCAGCACTCGCAGGTTGGCGGTGTTCTCGTATTGGCCCTCGCCGCCCGAGATGTGCCACGCGTTGCGGATCATGAGCTCGAAGTAGTCGTCGTTGTCGATGCTCGCGCTGACGTCCTGGTAGTAGTCGATGAACTCGTCGAGGTGGACGCTGCCGCTGCGGTCCCTGTCCCAGACCTTGGCGAACTCCTGGAAGGCTTGGTCCGGGGTGAGGAGTCCGTTGATGACGTCGGGGTTCTCGGAGACGTCGTAGATGCCCATGAGGTCCTCCATGGTGACGACGCCGTCGCCGGTCTTATCCAGCTGTCCGAAGGCCAGCTTCACGAGACCCTTGCGGCGCTGGTTCATCTTGCCGCGGAGCGCCCTGAGGAACTCGTCGAAGATGACGGAGCCGTCACCGTCCTTGTCGAAGTGGAGCATGATCTGCTCAATCTCGTTCCTCTCCACCTCGACGCCCTGGTCCCGTAGGCCGTACAGCATCTCTTCGGGCTCGATCTTGCCGTTGCCACCGTCGTCCATGATGCGGAAGGACCTACCGAGGGAACGGATGCCGTTCAAGCCGCCGCGCTTGGCGATCTGCGCGCGGATGTTCTCCAGCATCCTGCGCGATTCCTTCTGCGCCAAGGGATGGGGCGCCACCTCGAACACGCCGTTAATGAGCTCGGGGTAGGAGACGTTCTCGTCGCCGTTGGAGTCGTAGCGGTCGAAGAGCGCCCTGAGCTCCGACTTGGGCGCGTCGCCGAGGTTCATCTCGGTCAGCGCGGCGTCGAACTCCTCGAAGCAGAGGCTGCCGGAGTTGTCCTTGTCGTAGTACTTGAACCTCTTCTCGATTTCCGCGGTTTGCTTCTTCATGTCCGCGTAGCCGGTGAGGACCTCGAATCGGTTGCGCAGGAGCTTCTGCAGGTGGTCCGCCTTGTCATCGTCGGTTACCTTGGGGAAGTGGTGACGATCATCTTCCTCCATTGCGTAGAGGTCGGCCATCTTGGGTATCGCGGGGCGCGTTCGATAATGGATTGCCCAATTCTCCCAAAGGGCGCGCAAGTTCCTTTTTTGGTCAAAGTTTTGGCAGTGAAGGCTTGCGAAGCCCGCTCGGCTCCTGTCGTCGATCGGCGCGGCCCTTCTCGCGAAATTGGCTCGATCGAACCAGGGATCCATATGAGGATCAGTCTGCAATTTATGAGGAATTGATTCCGGCCAATCAGAAACACGGACCAGCGCAGATCGGAGGGGCGAGGAGATCCGCGATGCTTCTGTTTATCCTCACATCATCTCGCCCTACCTCCCGAGCCTACCCAGAGTGTTCCGGACGCGCGCTGCGAAGCCGCGGTTGGAACCGGGCGGACACCGAAGGACCGGCGCGTGGGTTTAGGTCCCCATCGCGGATTCGCGTGTGGCAATGAGCGCGGCGGGAGCGAGCATGAGCGCGGCGAGCGCCTCGCGGATCGGCGTTGTTGCGGAGAATACCCAGGGTCTTAAGATGCGGGCGCAATCGCGCAGCCTCGGAGCGGCGTCGAGAAGGAGCGCGACGTCAGCTAGCCGGACGGGCGGTGTCGCGGGGAAGGGACACCGGGGCGACGTCGCGATGAGGAGCACCGAGCGCCCCGGGGAGGTCTCCGGGGCCACCGCGGAGGCCTCGTCCTCCATGGAAGCGCCCGCAGAATACCCATCGACCGCCCGGACGCGCGCCATCCGGAACGACGAATTCGCAATCCCGTCGATGCCGCCCGCGCAGATGGAGGAAAAGTTCCTCACGGGCACCGGCGCCGAGCGCGCGCACTGGTTCCCCGTCGCCTTCGCCAACGGCCTGGACGAAGCCACCATGGTCCCGTTCGACCTCTTCAACGTCCCGTGGGTCATGTTCAGGGACGGCGACGGCGCCGCCGGGTGCGTCAAGGACGAGTGCGCGCACAGGGCGTGCCCGCTGAGCCTCGGGAAGCTCGTCGACGGCCGAGCGCAGTGCCCGTACCACGGGTGGGAGTACACCACGGGCGGCGAGTGTGTCAAGATGCCGTCCATCAAGAAGATGCTCCCGGGGGTGTACGTGGACGCGGCGCCGGTGGTGGAACGCGACGGGTTCCTCTACCTTTGGGCGGGGAAGTGGGAGCCGGGGGTCGAGGATGAGGTGCTCGCCAAGGTACCACGGCGGTCGCTGGCGCCGCCCAAGGGGTTCACGCCGATGGCGGAGGTGACGGTGGACATCCCGATGGAAGCGGAGGAGGTTCTGTCGCGGCTGATGGCGCCGGGGGGGCGGACCTCGAGGACCGCGACGGTGAGCTTCGACGTGGTGGACGCGAAGCGGATCAGCGACGCGGTGTTCCCGAAGATCGTGGCGAATGTCCTGCGCGGTTTGCGCAAGCCCGTGCCGCGGTCCGCGACGTTCCTCCCGGCGTGCGTGCTGGACTCCACGGTTGGTTTGGAGGATGGCCCCGGGGACTGGAACGTGCACCAGATGCACGTGGTGCTCCCCGCGAGGCCGGGGCGGTGTAGGCTGCTGTTCCGTCTCTCCGTGGACTTCGTCGCGGTGCCGGAGATCGCGCGGGCCATCGGCGGGGAGGTGTGGGCTAACCTGGCGCAGATGGTGCTGAAGGAGCAGCTGGAGGGGGTGAGGGCGAGCGGGGTGGACGACGAGAAGAGCTATCAGGAGTGGAAGGTGTCCGTGTCCGGCGATTTCGACTGATTGACAGGTCGTGTGTACTACATCGATGGTAATTTTGATTTCAACACGCGGCGAAACAGCCGGCTTCGAACTTTCACGTCGCCCATGAATGCCGTCTCACCGTCTACGGAAGTGTTCGTCGATTCGAATGGACCCGCGATCAATCCCGCTTCGCGTTGGCAAACTCCCTAAGCCTGGGCACCAGCGCGCTCCCGAGCGCGATCTGCATCGGGTGGTACATCAACGCGGGTAAGCAGAACCACACCAGCTCCGGCGAACCCTCGAACAACGCTTTGATCAGCGGCAGGCCAAACGCCAACGTCTTCTGCGAACCCATGTACACCGCGCTCACTGCGTCCCTGTTGGCCAGCCCCGCCGCTCTCGCCGCGGCCAGTATGGAGGCCTTGTACCCCACCAGTACGACGCTCAGCACCACGAACAAAGACGTGAGCTCACTCGCCGGCACCCCGAACCCACTACTGAACGTGTTGCAGAAGGTGTTCCAGATGATGACGAGGATGATGCAGTCGCTCGTCAGCTTCAATTTTCCCTTCACCGGCTTACTCGACAGAACCTCCCCGACCGCGGGTACCGCCCGTAAACCCATGCCGATCACCACCGGCACCAACACCTGCGACGTGAGCTTCGTCACCGCCGCGTACGGCGACCCGACCGACGCGCAGTCCGCCCCGAGGTAGAAGAATATCAGCGCCGGCGTGATGAATATACCGGCCAGGTTGCTGAACACGGCATGGAACAGCGACACCGCCACGTTACCCTCCGCGGCGGTCGTCAGCGCCACGCCGCTGCCTATGGTCGTGGGCAGGCACGCCAACACCACCAGCCCGTCCACGAGCCTCGGGGTAAGAACCCCCGCGGCTTTCAGCGCGGGTCCCAAAAAGTACGCAGTCGCCGCGGCGGGCAAGCCGAAGATGAACGCCTGTATGAGCGCGTTGGCCTTGACGTTGGTGACGGCCTTCTTGAGCTCGGTGAGGGGCAGGTTGAGGCCGGATATGAGGAACATGGCGCGGATCATGACCTGGTTCACGGTGAACTCCGGCCGGAGGGGCCCGCCGTTCGACCCGAGGCTGGGCGCGAGATACGCGAGGGCCACGCCGACGAGCATGCCGACCAGGAAATAATTGGCGACGAGGAAGCGGATGAGTCGCGCCATGGTGGAGGGTTCATCGGGTGAAGGGGTGGGATTGGGCGCCGGTGCGGACCCGTCGCCGTCTCCGGGGGTAGCCGTCGCGGCCGCCGCGGCGTGTGACCCCGCCAGGTCGCCCCTTCGACCCAGCCCGCCGACCCCGGGCGTCGTCGTCGTCGTCCTCGGCACCTTACCGTCGGGGGGCGTCGCCCGAACGCCCCCCCAGACCCCGATGGATGCGCGAGGCGACGACCCGGCGGGCCGCCTCGCCGCCTTGACCGCGTCCCTATACATCCCACGGCACCGGCGCACCGGCGCCGCCGCCGCGAGGAAAGATACCCCGGCGTGCACACGCATCGCGAGAGTGATGCACCAGGAGGACGAAGTCACGAGAACAAACCGCAGATCAGATTATATCCACAGTTATCCAACGCGCGTCGCGCGACGGACGACGGGCAGGTATGGGTCGTATCAGGGATTACTTCGTCGAGCAGGGCCTCGGCCCGAAGGACATACCGGTGGCTTTCGTCTTCCACGAGGTCATCAGCGTCGCCTTCGCCGCGTCGACCTGGGTGGCGTGCTACGGCATCCAGCCCAGCGTCACCGTCTGTGCGCCGCTCGCGAAGCTCCCCATCGCGGCCAAGGCTGCTGGCGCGTTCGAGAAGGCTCTCGCGTTCTCCGACGCAAAGGTGGGCAAGATGACCTGGCTGAGCAAGGTGCCCATCGTGAAGAACGCGGCGCCCAGGAGGCTCACCGTGTCCCTCGCCGAGTCACTCATGTTCCGAGGAGCCATCAAGCCCATCACTTTCGGAGGCAAGCTGTACCTGTCCTACCGATTCGTGCAGTGGACCAAGACGCTGGGCAAGGAGGAGAAGGCGACGGTGGACGTGAAGGGTGGGAAGAAGGCCAAGAAGAGGACGGCGTGCCTCAGCTTGGCGCTCCCGATGCCCGGAGAGTCGAGGATTAGCGTAGCGTGATGCGAGAGACCAGTCACACACCTCGAGCCAAAAATCTCGAGCCAAAATGCCCAGATGGATAAATTTCATGTGTCGCCCGCCCTCCATTGCCCATTGCACTGGGAGTGCACCGGGTACCCCCTGTGAGCGGACAGGCCATCGCGACGGAAGTGAGCCTCGTCGCGTGCTATCCTCGCCGAAGGGAGCGCGAAACCCGAGACGTAGAGCCCGGGAGAGGCGCGGGCCGTTTCAAAAATGCGAAGGTCCGCCTCGAATGCCGAGTCGGACGGCGGGGGCGGGGGCGGGGGCTGGCAGGCTGGCGGGGGCGCCGGCCCCTCGACCAGCGCGGGCCCCGGCGCGAGCAGCGACGACCTCGTCCTCCTGCTGAGCGTCTCCGTCATCTCCGCGTGCTGCCTGTGCTGGTTCCTCGAGCACCTCGACTACCTCCTCCGCCCGCTGGTGTTCGCCCTGGGGATCGCTCTCATACTTCGCCCGTTCGTGGACTTCGCCTCGGACTGGCGCTACCAGCAGGCCAAGCTCCGGCGGTGGAACGTGCGAACCCCGTGGCACCCGCGCGTGGTCGTCGTCCCGCGAGCGCTCGCGCTGGTCCTCGCCCTGTCGTTAGTCATGCTCGTCAGCGCGACTTTCATCTGGGCCCTGTACCTGAGCGAGCAGTGGATCGCTTTCCACTGGAAGGACAAGAGCTGGAACGATCGGTTCATCGACAGGGTCAACGACCTCGCGGAATTCACCGATCGCATCGCGCTGCGCCTGCTCAAGCGCGACGATTTCGCGCTCGCGTCCTGGCACACGCTGCAGGTACGGGCGGAGACGTTGCTGAAAGACGAGACGTTTTGGACGCAGTTTGGTGAGTGTATTTTACTTCTCGTATGGGCAATTAGAATGACCTGACGTCGTGTTTTGTGTACAGCGAATAACATCGTCGGGTACCTCGGCGACGCGGCGGTGACCATGTTCTACGTCCTCTTCCTGCTGGCGCCCCCGCGCGTGCCCACGAGGCTGCGGTCGCAGATCGTGCGACGGATCCACGGCGCGGTGAAGAAGTTCGTGCTGATCATGGTGGCGCTCAGCGCGGTGCGAGCCGCGATGGTGGGTGGGCTCATCTACGCTTGCGGCGTCCCCGGGAGCCTCGCCGGGTCCGTCGCCATCGTCTCCTTCTGGCTCTTCTTCATCCCCAACCTCGGAAGTTTCATCGCGACGGTCATACCCCTGCCGCTCATCGTCCTGCTCCCGGACCTCACCGACGCGCAGCGCTGGTGCGCTCTGTTCATACCCGCCCTCGGGTCATTCGTAGTGGGAGACGTGTTGGGTCCGACGGTGTACCGCCGCGGCTTGGGTTTGAACGAGGTGGTCATCTTACTGAGCCTGGTGTTCTGGTTCTCGGTGTGGGGAGGGATCGGGGCTGTGCTGGCGGTGCCCATCATGTGCGCGGTTCGCATCTCGTTGGAGGAGATACCGCACCGAGGAACGCACGCGCTGGCTCGGATGATGGCGCCGGTGGCCACGACTCGGAGGTTCGACGGCTTTGGCGATCGCGCCGCCCCCGGGGACGTGTCGGACACGGCGAGTGACGTCACGGGCGGGGATGGCCTGGACACGGATGGACCGAGGAGACGGAGCGATAGACGGGGGAGGTACGGCGGTCGGCGCGGGGATGACGAATCGAACGCGATGAACCAGTCGCCGCCGCGGGGTTGGCTGATGTGGGCGTACGACTCCGTGATGCGCTCAGAGCTGTTCAGTTCGAATCGCGGACATGATCGGGGACAGACGCACGCGGCGCGCGGTGTAGACACGGACGATGAAGGGGTGGTGGAGGGACCGAGGGAGCCGCTGCTGCCGCCGAGCCGGCCCCCGCCGCGAGCGCCCGCGCCCGGACTCGGGAGCACCATGTGATACGTACTGTACCGTAGTAGTACACTAAAACGAAGCCTCGCCGCCTAACTCCTAACTCTTCATCATCAGAAGGCCCAGTGGTGCTTCTTGTATATGTACTCCACGACCCATCCCATGACCGCCGCGTTGATGAACGTGGAGGTCAGAAAGTACGCGGCGACTTCGACGGAGTACTTGATGCTCGCGTGATCGATTATGATGCCGTGAGCCGCGCCGATGACCCAGAAGACCTGCGCGGCGAGCAAGGGTGTGACGGGGGGTTTACAGTCCAAGATCCAGTACGCGCACACGAACATGAATGAGGACACGAACGGCGCGAAACCCATGACGTAGGCCATCCCGAACGAGTCGAACTTGCGGAACGTCTTGGACGTGTTGAGCTCCACCATCGCGTTGCGCCCGAAGGGGATGAACTTCAACACGTTCATGACCACCGCCCCGGCGATCATCTGCGCCAGGCCCGCGGACAGGACGGCGAGGATCAACACGGGCGTCTGCGGAAAGGCACCCATCGCCGCTGAATACATCTTCGGGGGGAGCATGGCGCCGCCGACTCTGCGCGCGGCGTCTGACGATTTAACAATTTTGACTTTTGGTCGAAGTTTTGGTCGGTTGCCACACCACGGTCGGACACGATCGAGGCCGAGGCTCGGGTGTGAGCTGGCTGCGACTCGGGCAGTCGACGTGGCCCTCCCAAGAAAGTCGAGGTGTGCCATTCGATAACACGCGGTACAGATGCCGACGGCGACCGTTCGCGCGGTATGCCCCGGCGTCGGGGCTCGCGCCATCGCCGGACCGGCCTCCTCGAGGCCCGTCGCGGTCAGGCTTCCCACCGGCGCCGTCGTCGGAACGTCCGGCGCACTCAAGCGGGGAACTAGTGCGACAAGATTACGCGCCTGGCCGAAATGGTTCCAACCGTCGGAGGCGTCCAAGACGCCGCCCGCGAAGGCGGATTCCCCGCCGCCGATGCCGGATTCCAAGGCTACCATCGACGCGCTGTGCGACATCCTCGGAGACGAGTGCGCTGACGAGGAGGCCAAAAGGCAGGCTGAGGAGGAGGAGGCCGACAGGCTGCGGGCGGAGCGCGCGGCCGCGATCGAGGCTGAGAAGTCGCGCAAGGGCGAGCGCCTCAAGGCTTTCCGCGCCGTCTCCACCAGCACCCTCCGACTGCAGCAGCTCCAGATGGTCTTCCTGGACCTTCCCATCCTGCCCACCCCGCTCCACGACTTCTTCCTCGGATCCGACGCCGAGGCTGCGAAGAGCGAGAAGAGCGCCACCATCGCCGACCTCCCCGACGTCGACTGGTTCGACGTCACGCTCCCATCCGACGACTCTATCCTCGGCGCGAAAACGACCGAGCCGTCGGCATCGAAGTCAGCAAAGTCGGAATCCGATGCAAACACGAAGGGTGCGAACGAGGACGGCTCAGTCCGCGCGTCCGTCGCGTCGCTCATCGGCGCCGACGACCTCACCCCCGCGTACCTACCCGACCAGTCACCGGGTGAAAAACTCCCGGGGGAGTTTTCCATCCCTATAGTCCCTTACCCTTTCGTCTGCCTCCCGGGCTCACGGGTCCGCCTGAACCTGTTCGAACCACGTTGGCTCACGCTGTTCGCCAAGCTCATGCGGGACCCGTCCGATGCCGTCTCGGACACCGCGCCGCTGGTGCTGGAAGGTGCGAGGGATAACTCCAACAGGATCGACTTATCGCGGAACCCGTTTGTCCGGGCGTACGAAGATGGCGACGACGCGGAGTTCGACATCGTCCCCGGGGCTGGCCGGATGGACGAAGGCGCGTTCGTGGGTACCGAACAGTTCGGCGCGCTGTACCGACGGGCTGACGGTAAGGTGGCCGGCGTGGGCACCGCCATGCGGCTCGTCGCGCACGACGTGGTTGTCAACGGTAAGCTCCTCAGCGTGTACGCGAAGGGCGAGACCCGCTTCAAGGTTTTGCGCGTCAGGCAGGTGAACCCCTACCTCGTCGTCGACGCCGTGCCCCTCGTGGTCGCGGACGCGTCAGCATCTGCGTCAGCGTCCACATCAGCATCCACGTCAGCATCCGGCTCCACGTCAGCGTCGGGCTCCGGCTCGGGCGAATTCGGCGGCGACGCCGCGTTCGCGACCAACGTGGGCGGTTCGATGGACTCCAACGAGGCTGACGTCGTGTTGTCATCCTCGCGATCCGCGACCGCGCTGGCGTCGTGCATGGAGCGGCTCATGGTGGCTGATCCGTACTACGCTGAGGCGGTGGGCCTGGGCGAGGCGTGGACCATGGACAAGTCGCTCAAGAAGAGCGTCGGCGCCATGAACGAATTCGACGTGGCCAACGCGGTTCTCTACGCAAAGCCCGAGGCTGCGCTGAGGGTGCTCGCGACCGGCAGCGATGAGCAGCGTAAGGAGGCGGTGCTGGACGCGGTGCGAGGGATGGAGGCGGCGCTCGCGGCGGGGCTGACGCCGAGGAAGGCGAGGCTGCTTCGGTCGCTGGGGGCGATGGTTGTGATCTTCGGCATCGGGTTCGGCATCGCGTCCGTGAGGCAGCTCATCGAGATGAACGTGGGGGACGGAGGCGGAATGCCTCCCGGCCTGTTCTGAGGGGGTTGGCGGTTATGATTTGATTATAATCTTCAGCGCGCGCGCGCTCGCATTGTATGCTTTGTTGAAATAAGAGTAATATCATTTATGGCTAAGTGTCTTATCTAATTTATCGTCGCCGCTGAGCCTGCGGGACGCGTCGAGCGAGCTCCCCGACCAACGACTCGAGCTCACCCAGCTGCGCCTCCACCGCGCTCATGGGCACCGGCTCCCGCGTCGCTGCATAGGTGCTCATCGCCATCGCGTCCTCAAGCGATGCACGCTTGAGCTCACGAAGCGACTCCCTCGCCGCCGCCTCGCGCCGCGTTGACTCCGCCAGCGCCGACTTGAGCGCGTCCCTCTCCGTCGTCAACGACACGATCGTCGCCCGCATCGACTCGTTCGCCTCGGCGAGCTCGTCCATGTGCTCGAGTAACTCGCCGGACTTTCGTCGTCGCCCGGATGCGGCGGCGTCGACGGCGTTACCGAGGGACGCGCCGAGCGCGACTCTCACCTTGGCGGCGCCCTTGAGCGATGCCGCCGCGGCGCGGACCTCGTCGACCCTCGCCGCTTCCTCCTCGCCGCTCTCCTCGCCCGGGGAGTCGGGGAAGAGCCCGGGGCCGCGGTTCACGGCGGCGGCAGCCTCTGCGCGGAGCGCGAGGTTTTCCTCCCGCGTCGTGGCGAGCGCCGCGCGAGCCTCGGCCAACGCGGCGACGAGCTCCGCCTTGTCGTGTTTGTCCATCTCGGCGTCAAATTCGCCGTAGTCCTCGTTCAATCGTTCGAGGCGATCGTTCGCGCGCTCGAGCTCCGCGCGGAGTTTGTCAACCTCCTCGGCGAGCTCCTCGGCGTCGGTCCGCGTCTGGGTTTGGGATGCCGAGTGCGGGGTTTGGGTGAAGGTACCGGCGCCGCGTTTCGGCGTCGCGTACCCGCCCCCTCGGAGACCCGCGAGCTCCCCGGAGAGCGCGGCGATGTCTTCGGAAGCCTTCTCCGCGGACGCGAGGATAGCCTCGTTCGCCTCGTGCGCCACGCGCTTCTTATCTTCGAGCCTGGACTTCAGCAGCATCTCGGAGGATGCCAGGTTCAGCGCGCGGGCCTCGGCGTCGTCCGCGCGCCTGGACTGGTTCGACGCGTCCTTTCTGGCGGTGTTGAGCGCGTCGGTTAATTCTTCGAGGACGCGGGGCGGGGAATATGAACCGCCGCTCGGCACGTCGTCGACGCCCTTTCGCACCCAGCCGTTGAGACGCGAGGACAGGTCCTGGCACCGCTTCCAGGCGATCGTCGCCGTCGAATTCGCTCGCTCCAACTTGGCGTCCAGGGTTTCCTTTTCGTCTCTCAGCGACGCCGCCGTCTTCTCCGACGCCGCGTGCAACTCGCGGATGCGTCTCAGTTCCTCGTTGGCGCGCGCGATGGACGGCTCCACCGCGGCGAGCTTCGTCGTGAGGTCGTGCTCCCTCGCGGTGGACTCGTCCAGTTTACCGGAAATGTCTCGAACGTTCAAGTCGGCGGCGTCCGCCCGTTTTTCCAGATCGAGCCTCTTGGCGTCGCTCTTGGCGAGAAGCGCGGTGACCCTGGCGACGTCGCCGTTCAGGGACTTGATCTTATCGTCCTGCTCCGCGGCGTCCTCGATGTCCTTTTCGAGCCTATCCTTGAGCTTACCGAGCTGAGCCTCGAGCTCGGCGCGGAGCTTGTTGGATTCGGCGAGTTTGGACTGGGTCTCCTTTCTCGCCGCGACGGCGGCGACGAGCTTCTTGTCCACCTCATCCTTGGCTTGGCGCGCGGCGGTGAGCTCCTTGGCGAGCGCCGCGTTGCGTTCGTTCACGGCGGCGGTGTCCGCGAGGAGCGCCTCGGTCAGTGACTCGACGTCGCCGCCCGACTTGCGCAGCTTCTTCTTCTGCGACTCGATTTTTCCCTCGAGCTCCTCGATTTTTCCCTCGAGCCGCTTGATCACGTCCTTGGCCTCGGCGGTTTCGCGCTCGGCGTCGTTGAACGCGGTCTCGAGGCGTACTGCGCGACTGTTCATATCCCCGAAGCGAGCCGCGAACGCCACGCGATCCGACTCGGCGAGTTTACGCGCGTTCTCGGCGTCCTCCTCCGCCTTTTGAAGCGACTCGAGGGTTTTCTCTTTTTCCCGTTCCGTCGTCTCGAGAACCGACGCGAGTCTCGCCTCGCACGCCTCGAGCTCAGCCCTGAAATCCCTCGCGCTCGGCACCAGCGCGGACGCCGTCTTACCCTCCGGTGCGTCAGCGTGCGGCGGTTTCCAGCCGAGGTGCGCGGCGGCCGCCGTCGCAGCCTCCGCCTCCGCCTCCGCGGCGACGACCCTCGCCTCGGCGATTTCCGCCAACGTCTGCGCCTCGAGCAACTGCTCCATCAACCGAGTCTCCCGCGCGCGCCACGATTTGAACGCGGAGGAGACGTCCTCGTCGTCCTCCCTGACCGGCGGACCAGGGGACGGCGGGCGCTGTTGCATCTGTTGTTGTTGCATCTGTTGTTGCATCTGTGCCCGCGGGGATGGTTCGGGCGTGAGCGGGTCGGCGTCGGCGAAGGTTTCACCGTACGCCAAGTCGAAGATGTTCGCGGGGCCGCCGCCGCTCGGTGACCTCAGCGGGGACCCCGGGACGGACCTCGGGGACGCCGGTGGCGTCGTCCCTTGGGACCGCGTCGTCTGCGCGTACGCGCGTGCCTCCTCGTGCGCAGCCTCCGCCTCGCGCCTCGCGGCGTCCAACGCGGCTTCCGTGTCGACGCGCGTTTCGTTCATCTCCCGTAAAATCTCCTCCGCCGCGGCGAGGTCTTCCCTGGCATCCGCCGCCTCCTCGCGCGCGGCGTCGAGCTCGCGGCGGAGCTGCCTGACGTTATCGGGGGTGACGTTATCGGGCGCGAGTGGGCTGAACGCGAACTCGTCGTCGCCCGGGGATGCCCGGGGGGTATCCGCGCGGTGCCCCGCGGGGGTCGGCGCCGGCGCGAGAGGCGAGGCGGGAGCCGACGAGGACGGCTCCGAGGACCCGGGTGACCCAGGACGCACCGGGCGATCGATGACCACGGGCGCGGACGCGTGCGCCTCCGGGATGGACGCGAGTGTCGCGAGCGCGAAGAGCGAATCGTCCGTGCCGGTTCCTATCTCGGAGCGAGAATCATCCGTGCCGGTTCCCGCGTCGGAGCGAATTAGGAGCTTCCACGACATCGACTCTTGGGTATAGAGCCTCGCGCCGGTCCTCGCCTTGAGCCACAGCCGTCTGTGCCACGCGTAGAAGGCCCATCGCTTGAGCCTGCGCGGGTCGACGCGCTCCACGAGGGCGGCGCGCGTGCCGCGAACGAACGCGCCGTGCGCCGCCTCGGTGGCCCACGCCCTGAACCACGACACGCTCCGGCCCTTGACGTTTCGCGCAAAGAAAACGTCGGCGTGGCCCGCGGCGAGGTTGTCCCAGTCCAGCCGCCGGCGCCACATGGTCAGCACGCGGTGCTCCATGTTACGCACCCTGTTCTCATCGCGGGCGCATCGCGTGGTCTCGTACCGCCACCACGTGAACGCCTTGAGACGCTTAGTGACGTCCGCGTTACGTCGCATCGACGCGCATCGACGTCGAAGGTATCCGAGTCGTTTCGCCTCTAGGGACCATACGCGAACGGCCCGCGCCGTGGTGACCCTCGCGCGTGTCCACGCCTTGCGCTCGGACCTCCAGATGTTCACGCCCTGGTGCGTCCGTGCTTCCGTCGCGGACTTTGTGGTCGCGAACCACCGTGCCACCGTAGTCTTCACGAGGCGTTTCTCTAGCGCCGATTTCGCCCGGGTCAAGACGCGGTGGAAGCCGATCTTCCAGGATTGGAACGCGTGGCGTAGCCTTTTTCGTTCCAGCCGCGCGTTCATCCACGCGATCCTGTGAGGATACTTGCTGTGCGTGTTCCACGCGACGGCGCGCCACGCCTGGAAGACGCGCGCGACGCCCCGGTGTTTCCACGCGGCGACGCAGCCAATCTCAGCCTCCTCTCGGTAGGCGGAGACGGCGAGCGCGAGCTGCGCCCAAGCCCGCCACGCCGCGACGAGCCTCGCGTGCGCGTGCCTGCGGACCATACGCTCGGCGACCTCGCGGCCGCGGCGCTTGGAGGCAGCCTCGGCGTACCACGCGCGCGCGCACGCGATCATACCGCGGGTCACGCGCCTGCGGGCGAGCGCGTCGCCGCGGCGGCTTCGGCGCGAATCCCTCGACTTTTCCCCGAGGAAAGTGTCGAGCCGCCAGGCTCGAAGCGCGCCGAGCGCCTTGCGATCCAGGACCCTACCGCGTTGGTTACGAACCCTGCGGTTGGCGACCACGACGGCGCGGTACCACGCGATGAAGCACCGCGCACCCCATCGCGCCAGGTGTCGACACGCGCACTGCCACGCCCTCACGTCCTCGATCCGTTCCGTGGCTTTGACCCTCGCCGTCTCGCGCCAGCGCCGCGAGAACCGCCGCGCGAGCGCCGTCTCCCGCCGAGTCGTCGCGCGGACCTCCTCCGCGCGCTCCACGTCCAGCCTGTACGTCGCCCCCCGCTTCATCACGCGCCAAACCTTGAGCGCCATCTTCGCGCGCCACCGCGTAACCTTCCGAACGTGATACTCCGCCCGCCGGTCCATCGCCCGGCTCCCGACGTCGACCCATCGACGCAGGCACTCCACGAGCCGGCGCTCGCGGTCCCGCGCGATGAACCCGCGCGTCGCGATCGTACGCGCGCCGCCGCGGACCTCCACGAGCACGCGCCACGCGGTAAACGCGCGCGTGACCCGCGACGAAGCCGCCGCGCCGAGGCGTGTGGTCATCGCCGTCCGGAAAATCACCCCCGCGGCGACGCGGCTACGCCATCCCACTAAGGTCACACGCGCCAGCCGCACCGTGCGCATCTTCGCGACGCGACGCTCGTGGCGCGTCGCGACGTCCACGTACGTCACCCACGCCTTCAACGCCTTCACCGCGAGCCTCTGGTTGCGGATATCCACAAAGCTTTGGATCGCAATTTCTCGTCTCTTCTCCAGGGTAGTCGCGAGCCGGGTCTGCGTTATCACCCGGAACCACCCTTCGAGCACGTACTTTGCGCGCCTGTTGCGACGCATCACGCGATGACGCGTCAGGTCCGCGTTGGTGGTGACCACCGAGGAGGCCCACGCGGCGAAGGCGCGGGAACGCGCCTGGCGCCTCCGCCGGGCGGCGATGACGGCGCACCCGTTGGCGACCATCCGGGCCGCGACCGCGTTGGACCGAAGCGCCGCGACGGCCCTCGCCGCGCTCTCCCTCAGCCTCCTGGCGAACGAGTCGTTCGCGGACCGTACCCCGCGGGTCTTGGCGGACGTGAACGCCCGCCACCTGCGGAACGCGCGCGAGGTGTGGTGTCTTCCGTTGTGAGCCGCGGCCTGTAAAAATCTCGCCGCCGTCGCTCGAACCTGCCGCCGCCACGCGTAGAAACACACCTGCCCGCCCCGTCGCCGCACCCGCCTGTGGTGCATCTCGGTGACCATGCCGGGGAGTTGCAGGGCGAAGTGCGACGCGGTGCGCCACGCGATGAACCCGCGGAATAAACGCTTGCGTTCCAACCGTTTTCTAAACCGTCGGAGCGCCACGTGTCGGCGGCGGGACTTTTCCGTCGCCGACCGCCACGCTTTCATCGCCAGCGTTTTCACCCGCCCGGCGTGGTGCCTCTTAGCCTTGGCGACCATGTTCCGTCGGTATTGCTCGTCGCGCCTGTGGTGTCTCCAGGAGTGGAAGCACCGTTGTATCGTGCGTCTACGCACCTTGACGTGGTAGGACCCGGCGACTCTGCGATCGAGCCAAAGTTCCCGCGACGCCGCGTACCAGCCTCGAAGGACTCGCCGGCCCTTGTACGACCAAAACTTTTGCGTCGCAGCCGCGGCGAGGTTATCCTCGTGCCTGTCCGCGCACACGGTGACGAACCACGTGTGAAACACGGAGCGTATCCTCGCGGCGCGGCGGCGCTCGGCGAACCTTTCGATCATCGTGTCGAGCAGCCCCTCCGTCTTGGAGAAGTCGAGCCAGGCGCGGACGTACCTGCGAAGCGTCGCGATGCGGTGCTTGGCGTTGACCCTGTTGTGGGCCACGCGCACGTGATCCTCGTACCTCACCGCCATCTGCCACAGCCGCATGAAACCCAGCTTGGTCTGCCTCGCGCGTTCGCTGTCCCGTCGCGCCGTGTACTCCGCCGCTCTGTCGTTGAGAAACTTGCGGAAAGCGCAGTGCCTCGCCCACGCGATCCACGCGCTCTGCGCCGCCCTGTGCTCGTACGCGCGAACCGCGCCGGGTACCCTTCGCTTCGTACACGCCGCGTGCCACCACTCGCGCACGGCGCATCGCGCGAGCGCCCGGGTTTTCGTGCCGACGAGCGCGTTGACCGCGTCTTGACGAGCCGTCGAGCCGCGATATTTTGCGTGAAACCACCAGGCTCGGAGGGTGAGAGCGGTGGAAAACGCGGCGGCTTCGCGGGAGATGGACGCGGACGCCTGCGCCAACGCCGCGGCGACGCCTTCCTCGGCGGCCGCCACCGCATTACCCGTCTTCTCCGCGTCCCTCGCGCGTTCCTCCTCGAGGTCGCGGCGGGCGGTCGCGACTCGAACTTCGTGCGCGTCGCGCATCGCCTCCAGTTCCTCGTTGATCGCGGCGCGCTCCGACGCGAGCGTGGTTTGCGCGTCGATCCGCGCGGATTCCGCGAACGCCCTGGCGAGCTCCGCCTCTTTCCTCCAGGCCTCCGCGGACGCCACAGCCTCCGCGCGGATGGATTCAGCCTCGGCGGCGACCTCGCGGGCCTCTCGCGCTCGTCGCCTGTGCGTTTCGGCCTCCTCCGTGAGCGTCGCGAGTTTCCCCTCGATGTGTTCGCGATAGGCGCTCGCGTCCTCCTTGGCGGCGTCCAGCTGTGTCTGCAGCACCACGCGCGTGGCCTCAGCCTCGGACTCGAGCGACTCTCGCTCCTGTGTCCACGCGGCAGCCTTTTGCTCGAGCCTTCGAGCCGCGTTTTCCTCGAATCGCGCTAAGGAAGCTTCTAGGTGCTCCGTCGCCTCGCGAAGCTCCACGGCGTGGTCCTCGAGCATCGTTCGGATCTGCGCGTTCGCGCGATCGACCTCGGCTTTACACCGCTCGTGCTCGCGGCCCTGCGCGTCACGAGCCGCGGCCACCTCGGCGGCGGCTTCAGCTCGTATGGACTCGGCGCGTGTCTCGAAACCTCTCCGTTCCGCGTCGAACCTCTCCGTCATCTTAGCCTCCACGCCGGCCGCCTCCGTCTGCGCGTCCCTCAGTCGCGCCTCGAGCGTCGCATTTTCCGTCGCGAACGTCTGCGCAGCCTCGGTTCGTTCGTGCTCGTGTGTCTGCGCGGCAGTCTTGAGTTGGGTCTCGAGTTCGTCGGCGCGGAGGTTGAGAAACTTTCGTTCCTCGTGCCACTGCGCCGCCGCCGCGGCGACGCCCTCGCTCGCCTCAGCCTTGATCCGCTCGGCGACCGCGAGCATCTCCGCGCGCTCCCCGTCCATCTCGTCCTTCATCGCTGCAAGGGCGTCCTCGTGCTCGGCGATGAGCGCGTCGATGGCGGCTTCCCTGCCGCCGTCCGCCGACGATGACTCGTCCACGCGGGGCTGTCGCAAACTTCGATGCATGGCACTGTCCCTCGGTCGTGCGTTCTCGCCGCGTATCTCCTCGCGCAAGGAGCTCTTCCACCGCGCGGTCTCGTCGGGGGTCGCGCCGGTCTTGACCTCCGGGGTGTTCGGCGCGCGCTCGTTGGCGCCTTTCGATCGCCTCGGGCCCCGCCGGGCGGTCTCCGTCCGCGCGTAGCCTCGCAGTTCGCGCAGCGGCGAGCTCGCGATCGTGTCGCGCGTTCGCGTCGGGGACGTCGCCGGGGAGCGTCGTGTCTGACCGTCGTTGATGACGGACTGTCTTTGCGACTGCCACGATCGTCCGGAACCCGCATCGCGCTCGTTCACGACGCTCGCGACCGGGATGTTGGACAGGATGCCCACGCCGAGCCGGGCGGATTGGCGCCCCGGATTGCCGCTCGTCTCAATTCTCGGTGGCGAGTCCGAGCTCGGTCCGGGGCCGACGGCTCGGAACCGCCCGATTCCCGTCCCGACGCCGCCCGCGGGAGTTCCCGCGGGTGTGATATCCACCGAGGGCGCGACCCGACCGGGGTCGTCCTCCGGGGGGTCCATGGCCGCCACCTCCGCCTCTCCGATGGCGCCCCTCGTTGTGAGTTTCGGTTGGCAAGACGGGACGGGACGTTCAGTTTTTGGGTGTTTGATTTTGAACGGCGGGTTGAAACCGACACGGTTTCGACATTCGCGTGTTTGATCGACTCGTCGGTTTCAAGGAAACTGGAAAAGCCTTTCAAGGACAGCGCCAACGAACTTCACCAATCCAACTGGCAGAGTGGTCAAAAAGATCGCGCGACATAACAAGGCACGCGCGTGGCGGACGCCGGGGGCGACGACGCGTACGGACCAAGGGCCAATATGGGCCTTCTCAGCCTTCTCAGACGACTCAGAAAGTCGGGCGGCGAGGTACGCGCGCCGATACCACGCCCCACGCGCTCCCGGCGTCTCCCACGCCGCGTAGGGGAACTACACGCTCCTTCGGGCACCCCTCCGTTTCCGTTCCAAACCGACTGACCCGCCCGTCCCCGCTTGTCCCCTTCCTCTCCCAAAACAGGCGCGCATCCTGATCCTCGGCCTGGACAACGCGGGGAAGACCACCATTCTTCGCAAGCTGAGCGACGAGGACATCACCACCACCACCCCGACGCAGGGCTTCAACATCAAGAGCATCCTTCACAACGGGTTCAAGCTCAACGTGTGGGACATCGGCGGGCAGAAGACCATCCGGCCGTACTGGCGCAACTACTACGAAAACACCGAGGCGCTCATCTACGTCGTGGACGCGGCGGACCGCAAGCGCGTGGACGAGGCTGGGTACGAGCTCAACGAGATTCTCGGCGAGGACAAGCTCGCGACGGTGCCCTTGCTGGTCTTTGCGAACAAGAGCGACTTGCTGCAGGCGCAGAGCGCGGACGACATCGCGGAGTCGCTGAGCTTGTTCAACATCAAGGACAGGCCGTGGCAGATCCAGGCGTGCAGCGCGAAGGACGGCACCGGGTTGGAGGAGGGGCTGAGGTGGGTCGTGAAGCAGGTCAAGTAGGACGCGTCGAGTGAAATGCATGCACGGAAAATAAAATAGACGGCGGCGGCGCACGGGAGACGGGGCGGAGAAGACAAGCACGTCGTTCTTCGCATTCACCGCCCTGGAGTTTCATCACGCAAGCGGCGCATTAGACTAAACGGAACTCTTTCGTTCGTATCACACGCTAACCAATCAGTCGGCACCCACGACGATCATCCAAGGGCGGATGGCGTACCCAGTCACGAGTCCGTTCTTGTAGTACGCATCCGACTCCACGAAAGCCTTGACGTACGCCTCGTCGCAGTCCTTGAACACGAAGACGCCCTTGTCCACCGGGTCCTGGAGCGCTCCAGCGATGACGCACTTGCCCGCATCGTGCTGCGCCTTGGCGCCGGCGAGGTGGTCCGCCCTGTACGGGTCGCGCTTCTCCAGGATGTCCTCGACGTAGTCGAGGGTGAGGAGGAGGTAGGTCGGGGGCGCGGCGGGCGCGGCGGACATGACCGTGCGTGTGCGGGCGGCGGTGGCGCGGACGGTGTGGCGCCTGACGGTGCGGAGCGAGGGAGAGACGCGGCCGAGAACGGCGCGGGATACGGCGGTGGACATATCACCGCAAGTGTGTGCAAGGCCGATGATGAGGGTTAGGCATAAAATAAGGCGAGAGTTGCGGAGAGAAAAGTGCCCACCCGCGTGTGTGGATCCACCCGGCCAGCCTGACTCGCCAGGCCCACTCACCAACAACACACCTGTTCGCAACCGAGGGGGAGAAAAAAATCCAAGTTGGATTTTTTTCAGGGGTCGTAAACTAGCGCAAGGCGATCGCTATGGGCATTTCAGCAGTGAATCTACGCCTCCGATTCGATCTGCTTTTGGGAAGTACTTTCCCACCAATGAGAGGGCGAGTCGAGTGGAGGTGACTCACCATTCGTGAACCGGCTTTATGCATCGAGACGTTTTGACGAGTTAATGACGAGTTATAATGAGCTTGGCTTCCATAAAGCAAAATACTGGCGCAAACAATAGAAGTCAGTGGAAGGCTGAGCGTGGCCGAGGATAATAGAAGCAACAAACATTCGGAGAGAATCTCGGAGACGGTGGACGCCATTCTACTCCGCACCACCTTCACCTTCACCCCCAAGTCGACTTAACCCGGCAGTACGCGTCGTCGCAAGCAGCGCGTCGTTGACAAAGCGGAGTTAATCGCAAACAACCCAGAGGCCACGCCCGGCTTCCGACGGTTGCCGATTTTTTCTTCGCGGCTTTCGTGAAGCGAAAGAAATGGCTGCCCAGGCGAGCGTCCTCTCCACGCCGTTCGCGGGGGTCTCCCCCGCGGTCGCGCGCTCTCGCGCTCCGGCGCGCGCGTCCAAGGTTGTGGTCGCCTCCCGCGGGTACCCCCGCGCGGCGCCCGTCAGCCTCGCCACCGCGCGTCGCCCGCAGTCGCTCTCTGCCGGCATTCCGGTGGTCCGCGTTCGCTTCGCCGCGAGGCCCGGGGCCGTCCGTGCCTCCGTCAAGGTGTACGCCGAAGCCGACGTCTACGACCCCACCGAGGTGAGTCAGACACCGCAGTATCGTGAATTAAACCGTGTTTCCGTCGAGATTCAGCCCGTCCCGGGTGCCACGTTCCCTCGAGGCGCGCGTCGCGGCGCGCTTCCGGGCGTCGCAAACCCCAAATTGCGGCTTTCGACTCCAGAACGAGGGGTCCCGACGACAATCATGCCAATTCTCCCGCGCCGACTCTCGCTGACCTCACTCACCCTCTCCTCTCCCAAACACAGTCTGCCAACGGCAAGTTCGATGCGGCGATGAAGATCAGCGCCAAGGTCAACATCGGCTCCCAGCTCGGCGGCGGCGGCTCGGCGACGCTCGAGAGGACCAGCTTCACCACGGGCCAGGCTGTCCAGCAGACGAGCAAGGCTCGCCTGGCGGACGGCGGCGGCGGCGGCAACAAAGGCGGCGGCATCAAGAACGGAGGAGGCGGCGGCGACGGCGACGAGGGCGATGACGATGACTACTTCGACGAGGGCGACGAGGAGGGCGACGGGGACAACTTCATGTCCACCCGCGCGCCCCTCGAGGAGCGCTACGACCGCAACGCCATCAACGCCATCATGGAGGAGTGGTTCAAGACTCTGACCACCCTCCCGGCGGCCATTCGCATGGCGATCGAGATGGGCATCGTGTCCTCCTCGCAGCTGGTTCGGTTCATGTCGGTGGACATTCGTCCGTCCGTGGTGCGCGCGGTGTCGCGCTCCACGCCGCTCCCGGTGTCCAGGGCGTTCATCGGGCGGCTAATGGCGGATCCCGCGTTTTTGTGGAAGCTCGGGTTTGAGCAGACGGTGACGATCGCGGGCGGCCTGATGTACGAGGCGGCGCACCGCGGCGATAGGCTCAAGGATGAGTGGGACCTGGCGGCGGCCAACATCGCGCAGCTCTCGCTCGTGAACGCCATGACTGTCTGGTGCCTCACCCCGACTCGTTCATTCGGCGCGCAGCACAAACACGCGTGGCAGCGGGTGCTGGACTCCATCCCCAACAACGCGTTCGACAAGCAGGGACCGCTCAGGCAGTACACGATGGGCATGCGCGCGGCTTCCGTCGGCGTGAAGGCTATGGAGCTGTCCGCGCTCGGCGCCATCACCGGCGGCGCGTTTCACGGGTTGAACAAGGCGCTGGTGGGCTTGCACAAAAAACGTGAGGGTGACGATTTCGAGCCGTCGGTTCCCGTGCCGGACCTCAAGACGTCCGTCCTCGGTATGGGCGCCTTCATGGGCCTCAGCTGCAACCTCCGCTACCAGCTCATCGGCGGCGCAGATCGCTGGATGACTGAGCGTCTCACCACGCTCATGTCGGCCATCACCGCTACGGGCCTCGGCAGGCTGGCGAACAACCACTTCGGCGACCAGACCAGGCTCTTCGCGCTCGGCCTGCCCATCCACGCGACGGCGATCAAGAGGACGGCGACCAAGGCGACGACGAAGAAGACGAAGAAGGTGAAGAAGAAGGTGAAGAAGAGCAAGAAGAAGAAGGCGGCCGCCCCCCAGGAGGCTGTCATGGCCTAAAAACATTTATTGGCGGGTGCGGCGGCGAGGGGTGGCATCCCCTCGACGCCGGTTTTTCTCTTGGTTCTCGGACCGACTATAACATTAATTCGACTCCCGGAGCGTGGTCTACGAGCGTGGAGGTGTTCCCACGCGTCCTTAGCACGACGCGTGGCTGACTTTTATTACGAAACGCAGTGCTTTACACACAAAATCATCAAAGTTATCTTCCTGATCAAAGTTATCTCACCGTCCGTCCCACTCCGGCGCCTCACTCCGCGTCGTCCTTCTCCTGCCAGGCGTGAAAGGCGTCCCAGTTGAACTCGTCGTTGTGCGAGTGAGAGAAACCCAGCGCGCGCTCCTCATTCACCATCTTGGCGGTCCTGAACGCCAGCACGTACGCCCGCCTCCACCCTTCCGAATTATTCGGCCCCGACCCGTGCACCACCCGCTGGTCGTGCACCGTGATGTCGCCCCTGTTGATGGGCACCATTCGCACAGCCGCCTCATCCGCCGGCGACAGCGTCGTCGCGAGCGCGTGCGAGCTCGTCTCGTCCAGCCGCCCGCCGCCGATCTTCACGGGCGCGTGTTTGCGCAGCTCGGGTTCCTTGTTGCTGCCCGGTAGGAACCTCATGCACCCGTTCTGGACGGTGGAGTCGTCGATGGCGAGCCAGCACGTGGTGGTGGCTGGGTCCGTCTCCAGCGGGGGCCAGTACGCGAGGTCTTGGTGCCACGCGAAGACGGAGTCTGGGGAGTTTGGGCGTTTCGCGAGGAGCTGGTCGTAGTCTATGGACATGCTCTTGCCGCGGGTGAGTTGCCGCGCGATGGACGCGGCGCGTCGCTCGAACACGTTGTTCTGCATGGAGGGGAGGTAGCGACGGGGCAGCA
>Ga0302114_10000041_pt1 | contig 91176 bp, 65 predicted proteins | sample AG5_Surface_MG_FD_203107 | JGI IMG/M metagenome (GOLD analysis project Ga0302114, IMG submission 203107) | Marine microbial communities from Western Arctic Ocean, Canada - AG5_Surface | ecosystem: Environmental > Aquatic > Marine > Oceanic | place: Canada: Western Arctic Ocean | collected... | reverse complement strand
CTAAACCCTAAACCCTAAACCCTAAACCCTAAACCCTAAACCCTAAACCCTAAACCCTAAACCCTAAACCCTAAACCCTAAACCCTAAACCCTAAACCCTAGGCATACCCGCAAGGCTACACTGAACCTAAGGTATACCCTCAATGAACCCTGCAACCCTAAGGCATACCCCGAGCCCCACAAGAGAACCCTCGACAACCGGCTGCAACGCATCAGAACGGGACCTGTGAATCCCGCCGGGGAGGCCCTCGGTTTAGGGAGCATGCGCGTCGCGAGATAAGCTGAACACGTCTGCAGCGGGGCGGCTTTAGTTGCGCGTGCACGTGCGTCGATGTACCCCAGATCAACTCTAGCTAGCGCGTTCAAGGAGCCGTCGTTCACATGTTACAAGCTACTATCGCGCATACAAGAGCCGTTTCTATTCGTCAAACGTCACGCCGGCATCCAGCATCACGTCGCAGCCCGCCGCTCTGAGCTCGCGTATTGCAGCCGGCAGAGTCGTCAGCTGATTGCCAACGAGGTTCAACCTCACCGGCGAGGTGAGCTGCCCGATCCCCGCCGGCACGCTCGTCAGCTGATTGTTGCTGAGGTCAAACCTCTTCAGCGACGTGAGCTGCCCGATCTCCGCCGGCAAGCTTGTCAGCTGATTGCCGGTGAGGTACAAGTACTCCAGCGACGTGAGCTGCCCGATCTCTGCCGGCAAGCTCGTCAGCTGATTGCCGCCGAGGGACAGAAGCACCATCAATGTAAGCTGCCCGATCTCCGCCGGCACGCTCGTCAGCTGATTGCCGCTGAGGTCCAAATTCTCCAGCGACGTGAGCTGCCAGATCATCACCGGCACAGTCGTCAGCTGATTGCCGCTGAGGCCCAACTCCACCAGCGACGTGAGCTGCCCGATCTCCGCCGGCAAGCTCGTCAGCTGATTGACGTAGAGGTCCAACTGCCTCAGCGACGTGAGCTGCCCAATCTCCGGCGGCACGCTCGTCAGCTGATTGCGGTTGAGGTCAAACTCCCTAAGCGCCGTGAGCTGCCCGATCTCCGCCGGCACGCTCGTCAGCTGATTGCTGGAGAGGTCCAACTGCTCCAGCGCCGTGAGCTGCCCAATCTCCGGCGGCACGCTCGTCATCTGATTGCCATAGAGGTGCAACTCCCTCAGCGCCGTGAGCTGCCCGATCTCCGCCGGCACGCTCGTCAGCTGATTGTTGCCGAGGTTCAACTCCTCCAGCGCCGCAAGCTGCCCGATCTCAGCCGGCACGCTCGTCAGCTCATTGAAGCCGAGGTTCAACTCCCTTAGCGCACTCAAGCGCCCGATCTCCGCCGGCACAGCTCCCGTCAGGTCAAACTCTTGCAGCAAGAGCTCCACCACCCGGCCGTTTTCCATCGTCACCCCTTCCCAATCCTCCGGATGCTCGTCCTCCAGCCACCTCTCCTGCAGTTCAGGGCACATCGCACGCCATGTCCGGAGCACTCCGACGTCACCCTCGTCGTCGAATGTTCGCGTCCCGTCATCCTTCGACGGCTCCAGAAGCTCGCGACTGTCCCACCCGTCGGGCGTCACGCCCGGGTGCTTGTCCAGCCAAGCCTGAACCACGTTTCGCATCGCCCAGATCGTCGTCACCTTCGTGCTGCTCAGGGCGCGACGCGTGAGCGGGTCCTTGGCTCCGTTGCGCTCAAAGTGCGACAAAATGGCGCTTCTCTCGTACGTGTGCCCGGAGTCGACCACAAACACCGGGTCGCGGAACATGGTTCGCGTGATGGGGCACATGAGCACCTCGGGCTCGGCGTCGAGATCTGCGTCGGGGGCGTCGGGCAGGTCGCCCGGTGCGCTCGTGGAACGCCGGGTTTGCACACCGGAGCTCGCGTTTCCGGATGCCGGCTCCAGCACGGCGGACGTCTTGCGCCGCTTGGAGGGCGCCATCAAACAAATGCCCGGGGTTGCCGCGAGCCCCGCGCTCGGCACTCTGAGGAATTCGGAGTCAGCTTCGGCGTGTTCGTGTTACAGAATCGAAAGAGCCCGCCAGACGTCCCCACAACGACCGGCGTCGAGGGCATCACAGACGCCACCCGCGAGCACGCAAGACGCCCGTACACGAAAGAGCAGTCCGATCCACAATCACGACGGTTCCAACCCAGACCGAACGAGCACGCAAGACGCCCGTACACGAAAGAGCAGTCCGATCCACAATCACGACGGTTCCAACCCAGACCGAACGAGCGCACGCGACCCAACGACACCGACGCGATGGACACCGGCGAGGCTCAGGACCATGACCGAGACCATGCGCGAACCGATCGGTCCGTCGTGGAGAACATGGCCGACACGCTCGCCTCGATGGTCGGAATGGGGCTGTCCGTCCGTCAGATCGAGACGATGCTGAGCGGGCTGGGCATGAACCTCGAGACGGTCCGCGGCGAGTGCGGGAAGTTCGTCGGGAACGCGAGCATCTCGCTCCAGCGGCAGACGTCCATCGGGCTGGAGCTACTGAGGGATTCATCGCCAGGCGGCGGCGACGACGACGCGCTGGTGGCTCAGGTGGTGGCGTCGCTGGAGTCGGAGCTGGAGGACCCCCCGGAGAGGTTTCGCGACCCGGTGTCCTACGCGCTGATGAACGAGCCGAGGGTGATCGAGACTGGTCACGTGTTCGACGAGAGCACGGTGTTCGACGAGAATGGCAATTTTCGTTTCGACGCGTGTCCGATGACGCGGCGAGAGATCCAGCCCTTGGCGTTTCCTATCGTGTTCCTCAAGAAGGAGCTGATCGAGTACAAGCTTCGTCGGCTAAATGCGGTGCTGGCGGCGGCGGGCCGGCTGCCGGGCGGGAAGCCCCGCGTCGCTCTGCTCCGCGTGGGCAAGGCACTTCTGGATCAGCTCGGGAGCAAGACGTACATTCACTGCGCGGAGAGGTACTGGACGCTTATGGTGGACTCGATGGAGGCGGGGCCCGAACTTGTCGAGGTGGTCGCCGCGCTCGCCGCGGAAGAGTTGATGGGTAAGCTGGACGCGTCCTCGCCGCTTCGCGCGCTGTTCGATGGAGCCACCGCGAGGCTAATCGATGGTGGCGCCGCGATGCGGGAGGAATGTGACGCGATGTTGTTGATCGTGTACGACGTCGATGGATCTCCGGATGAGTTGGTGGACGAGCTCGACGGAAAGATCCGCGACGGCGAAATCGAGTCGGCGAAGGCACTCGCGAGGGATCTGGTGCAGCGCCGTGACGATCGTGCGAGTGATGTCGTCCTTGAGGCGACGCAACGTGGAATGGTAGATGTATTGCGGACGCTGGTGGACGAGGGCGCGGACGTGAACAAGGCAGATGATGACGGGGAGACGTTGCTGCACAATGCCGCTTCAATTAACCTCGAGGTGGTGGTCAAGGCGCTGATCGAGGCCGGCGCGGACGTCAACAAGACGGCCAACGACGGCACGACGCCGCTGTACTGGGCCGCTGCGAATGGCCACGATGCCGTGGTCAATGCGCTGATCGAGGCTGGTGCGGACGTCAACGAGACGAACGATTACGGCTCCTCGCCGCTGTACTGGGTTGCTAGGGAAGGATATGAGGCTATGGTCAAGGCACTGATCGATGCGGGCGCGGACGTCAACAATGCGGACAACGAAGGCAAGACGCCGATGTACTGGGCCGCTAGGGAAGGCTATGAGGCTATTGTCAAGGCGCTGATCGAGGCTGGTGCGGACGTCAACAAGGCGAAGAATGACGGTGAGACGCCGTTGTACATGGCCGCTTTGAATGGCCAGGAGGCGGTGGTCAAGGCTTTGCTAGAGGGCGGCGCGGACGTTAACAAGGCGGATGATACCGGTTGGACGCCGCTGTACACGGCCGCTGCGAATGGCCACGAGGCCGCGGTCAAGACGCTGATCGAGGCTGGTGCGGACATCGACAAGGCGAGAGATGACGGTTGGACACCACTTTACACAGCCGCTTCAAACGGCCAGAAGGCGGTGGTCACGGCACTGATCGAGGCCGGCGCGGACGTCAACAAGGCGGATAACGACGGCACGACGCCGCTGCACTGGGCCGCTAGGGAAGACGACGAGGCTATTGTCAAGGCGCTGATCGAGGCTTGTGCGGACGTCAACAAGGCGGGAGATGACGGTGGGACGCCGTTGTACATGGCCGCTTGGAATGGCCAGGAGGCGGTGGTCGAGGCGCTGATCGAGGCGGGCGCGGACGTCAACAAGGCGAGAGATGACGGTTGGACACCACTGTACACGGCCGCTTCAAATGGCATTGAGGCCGTCGTCAAGGCGCTGATCGTGGCCGGCGCGGACGTCAACAAGGCGGACAACGACGGCAAGACGCCGCTGCACTGGGTCGCTGGGGAAGGATCTGAGGCTATTGTCAAGGCGCTGATCGAGGCTGGTGCGGACGTCAACGAGGCGGGAGATAACGGTGAGACGCCGTTGTACACGGCCGCTTCAAATGGCCAGGAGGCGGTGGTCACGGCGCTGATCAAGGCCGGCGCGGACGTGAACAAGGCGGACAACGGCGGCAAGACGCCGTTGTACTCGATCACTAGGGAAGGCCACGAGGCTATAGTCTCAGATGGTTACGAGGCGGTGGTCAAGGCGCTGATCGAGGCTGGTGCGGACGTCAATGTGACGAACGAGTACGACTCATCGCCGCTTTACTGGATCGCTAGGGAAGGATATGAGGCTATGGCCAAGGCGCTGATCGAGGCCGGCGCGGACGCCAACAAGACGGACAACGACGGCACGACGCCGCTGCACTGGGCCGCTAGGGAAGGCCACGAGGCCGTCGTCAAGGCGCTGATCGAGGCTGGTGCGGACGTCAACAAGGCGGGAGATAATGGTGAGACGCCGTTGTACATGGCCGCTTCAAATTGCCACGAGGCGGTGGTCACGGCGCTGATCGAGGCCGGCGCGGACGCCAACAAGACGGACAACGGCGGCAAGACGCCGCTGTACTCGGTCACTAGGGACGGCCACGAGGCCGTCGTCAAGGCGCTGATCGAGGCTGGTGCGGACGTCAACAAGGCGGGAGTTGACGGTTGGACACCACTGCACATGGCCGCTTGGAATGGCCACGAGGTGGTGGTCGAGGCGCTGATCGAGGCCGGCGCGGAGGTCAACAAGGCGGACAACAACGGCAAGACGCCGCTGTACAATGTCGCTAGGGACGGCCCTGAGGCTATGGTAGCGAATGGCCACGAGGCGGTGGTCAAGGCGCTGATCGAGGCCGGCGCGGAAGCTGCCTTGGACGGGAACGGCATTTGACATCATGATAAACGTCGACAACACGTCACTTCTTGTTTAAAAGTCAACTCTAGTTGTCTACCTAGTCATGTTCATCACCGCTCTCGTTGTGCTTTGCGTTCCAGTCGACTGTGTTTGACCGCCGATGTTGACCGCCGATGACTTGCGGCGACCCCGGAGGCGGGTAGCTCTCTCGCAGGTTCTTCCGCGCGACCATCCCCCTGAGCATCGGGTTGCTGGTGTTCACGTTACCACCGCTCGCTCCCAAAGGTGGCTTGCCGGGCGTAAGATCTGACCGAGACCGGCTGTGCGGCGGAGGACGTCGGGGCGACGTCATCGGGGGCACGGCGTCCGCCTCGGGCTCTGCATCTGCAATCGCATCTTCAGACCCGCCGCGCATTGCCGGGGGCGAGTTGATCCCGGAGGAGCTCACCCACTTTTGCAGCCGGCGTAGTGAGGCGCCGCGGCTCATCGCGGGACTCAGAGCGGGCGACCTCGGCTCGTTCTCATCTGCAGACTCGACGGAGATCTGGATGTCCCTCGGAGTAGTCGGCTCTGACTCGTCCGCAACAGGCGCAGGGCTCGCCTTCGCCGCAGCCTCCTGCTCTGCAGCAACCGCCGCGGCCATGGCGGGGCCGAGCGAATCGGTGGAGACTCGCAGAGAATCCTTCGCAGCCTCTGTGGACGCGCGAACATTCTGCGGCAATGACTTCAGCTTCTGACTCGTCTTGCGAGACAGGATGCGAGTCATCACCTTGTCCGCGGCGGACTCGTCGTCCGCTACCGATTTGCGCATCGGCGATCCAGGCTCGCTTCCAGCCTTGACATCCTCTGGCTCCTTGTCCGCCGACTGGCGGAGCGCCTTCTCGGAAGACATGCGAAGCGACCCGAAAGATATCGTCTTTCGGTGTTTCTTCTCCCCCTCGGGTTTCACGACAGCAGCAGCGGCGGCAGCCTGCTGTTCCTTTGATTTGGTGATCGCGACCCCCTTGGCGTGCACGTCGATGAGACCTTGAAGCCTCGTGATGATTTCTTCAAACGCGGGCCTGTCGCCAGGCTCCTGGCTCCATCCGTCCTCCATGAGCTCGTCGTAGATGGTCAGGTGATCGAAAGATGGCGTGGGTACTTCATCCAGCGGCGGCCTCTGACCCTCCTCGACGACGGCGGTCATCACTTGCCACTGACCGTACTGCGCCCAGGGCACCTGCAGGGATCGAAGCTCCCACATCACGACGGCGAACGAGTACACATCCGAAGCTCTCGAGTACGTCGCGTTCTGCAAAACCTCGGGCGCCATCCACCTCGGGGAATGCAATCCTCCCGTGCTGTAAGCGGCGGATTGACCCCCCGTGCCCTTCGAGTCTCGAACCGACGCGACCGCGACGCGGCTGAGGTTGAAATCGCCAACCTTGACCCTGAAGTAGCGATCCACCATCAAGTTGGGCGACTTCAGGTCGCGGTGGATGATTGGCGGCGAGCAGTTGTGCAGGTAGCACATTCCAGCCGCGGCCCCGAGTGTCATCTGGAGACGCACGCGCCACTCAAGAGGGGGAACACCGGGTTTCGTGTGTCTCTGCAGCACGGAGAAGAGCGAACCGCGCGCGCAAAATTCCTCGACGATGGACGGCGGCGACCGCACCGCTCCGAGAAGGAGCACGATGTTCGGGTGGCGCAGTCTCGCCATGATGGCCACTTCCTTCTCGAGCTCGTCGAGAACCTCCGCCGCGGCCGCGTCTTCACCCTCTCGTTCCGCTTCATCGTCGTCCGATGACGATAACGAGTCCTCGGCGTGAGGGTGGTGGTTGTGCTTGGTCCTGGGCGGGCTGGCACCGGCGATCCCTCGAGCCGCGTTCGCGCCAACCTCTAGTCCCCGACGCTTTCCTCCCATCTGCTTGGTGAGGGGATCATCCTTGCCCGCAAACGACGAAGGCTGCCCGAGCATCTTCACCGCCACCTCCGTGTGGTTGCTCCAAATGGCGAGATACACCCTGCCGAACGAACCCTCGCCGATGCACTTCTTCAGCCGGATATCTTTGAACGGGATGAGCGCGGTGCTCTGCCCGAGGCTAGAAGCCTGCGAAAAGTTCGCGCTCTTACCGAGGCTCGCTGGCGTTGGGGGCATGCTGCCGTTCACGCTGTCATCTCGGACGGAGCCTGAATCATCACCGGAGATGTGTTGAAGCTGGGAAAAACTCCCATCCCGCCGCGGCGCTCTGCCGGTGCTTACACCCGCTCGCGGCGCACGCGGGGGCTGTGCCGCAGCCACGGCAGCCTCGAGCTCGGCGAGGGGCCAAAACATCATGGAACCGAACTTACCCGCGGTGCACACCCCGACGTGGCCACCACCATCGACCGAACGCAGCAGAACCATTCCGCTGCGATGGGCTCGAAGTTTCGCAACCACCGGCACGGCACCGCCTCCGAGGTTGCGACCGCTGGGCGTAGACATGCCGCTCACTTGAGATTCAGTACTTCCACCCGAGCCGCCGGGCAGAACCAAAATCTTGAGCATGCCGCTCTCGTGGCCTATGCAAAGCAGTCTGTCCACCGCCGCGGCACCGACGACTTTACCACCCGCCGGCTGAGGACCTGCGAGTCGCTGCACTCGATAGCCCAGCGCCTTGTCCGCCCGATCGCGCCGGCTCAAACCCAGCGAGGATTCGTTCTCACTGACGTCCTCACTCTCGTACGCATATTCGCCCGCCTCCGCCGCGCGCCACAGTTGCACCGCTCCCGTCGCGTGGACCGTCACGAGCTGCCCTGCCGCTGGATGCGGCACCAGCGCAACACACGCGCCGAGATCTCTGTGCGGCGCGACAACCGCGCAAGCTCCAGTCACGACGTCCCAAGCCTCGAGCACACCGTCGTCCGAGGAGCACCACACCAGCGCACCGAGTCGAAGCATTTCACGAACATGCGCACCCGCGTGCCGGCGTCGTCCTTGACTGTTTGATCCCCAACCCATAAGCTCAGCCTTCTTCGGCGCCGCATCCGGCCGGTTGGGAATATCATCCTTCGCGGCGGAAGGCGCCATGTCCGTCGATTCACCCGTTTGGGTCACACCGAGCGTCGGTCTCTCCCCTGCTGCGCAGAGTATCCGTGACGACCTACTCTCGTCTTCGTGGTTTTCTGGCACCGCCACCTCGTGGATCGACCCGTCGGCGAGCGCCACCCACGCGGCGCGACCTGCGACAGCCGCGATGGCGGTCACCGCCGACCTCTTCTGCGAGAGCACGCTGACGACACCCCACTGCGTGCCGAGGTCTGTGTCCCAGGTCGCGACTCCGCCCCACTCCGTCCCCGTCCAAAGTAACGCCGACGCTTCCTCCGCCGCCATCGCGGTCACGTCACCCAGACATATTCCAAGGCACCTGCTCTTATCCGTGCCGGTGAGGTTCGGCACGTCGTTGCCGTCGGCATCCGTCGTTCTGGTCGGCTCGGTTGAAATACCCGCGATGTTTCGATGCGTATCGAGAAACAGATCGTACGCGGATAGACTCGCGGACCTGTTGCTCGACCACCACAGCTCGCTCCCGTCGACTCCAGCCGCGCACATCACGCGCACGTTCCCTCCGAGGATCCAGTGCGTCGCTCCGCCTCGCAGCATTCGACGAGGTCGGTCTGGCATCACCGACGCCTTCCGCGTACCTCCCCTGTTCCCCTTGCGCGTCATGCCGTCCACGCCAGGTCCCGGGGCGACGGTACCCCCAATTCCGAGTCCACCCACCGCGCCCGTGAGGTTCCAAAGCTGCGCCTCCAGCGTATCCAGGTCGCTGCGAAGCTCTTCGAATTTTGACTCGGTCGCGCGATATCGGATCAGCCTGAAGATCTTCCGGATGCGACTGAACTGACCGTACACCCGCACCCTCGCCACCGCCAGACCGAGGGTAGAGAGCACACCGGAACAAAGGCGCTTCAGCTGCGTCTGCGTCACCGCATCCAGCGCGGGCGATACAGCATCCGCCTCTGCGAGCGCGATGTTAACGGCGACGGCGGCGCCCAACACCACCGCGCACTTTTCTCGATGGGAAACAGCCGCTCGGACCGCGAGCTCCAGCTCCATCGTCGCGTCTCTGCACGCGGCGAATATCCCCGCCAGGTCGTTACCTCTGTACACGGACGACGTGGGCGAACTCAGACCCTGAGAGAGCTCCCTGAAACCCGACGCTCGACGAGGCGGTGTGAATCCGCTGCTCGACGAAGGCGATCGGACACCGCTTCGCACGTGCGAGAGCGCCCTCTGCTGGTTCGTGCGGCCTGAAGGATCGTCTCCGGACGGTGATAGAGCAAGCTCAACATCACCGACGCTTAACGCGTTGGAGTCTCGCCCATCACGCGGCGTTGACGTGCCAGACATCGCGAACCTTCACACAGAAGCGTTCCGCCTCCTCGCACCGAGAAATCTTGCAGATCTAGCGAGCTCCTTCACGCCTGCACTGTCGCCATCCGCGGTGGTTCGTCGGCAGATGAGACCCTCTATCTACGCTCCCGACTCACAACGGGGAGCGATTTGGTCGGGCGAAGATGCCCACGTGAGCCGCTACTCGGCTGTGTGACCTCACACAACCTCGACTCGCCTGTTTTCCTTGACTCGATCTCGAACGGCTTTCTCGGAGCCCACCGCCCGAGTACAAGTACTTGTAAAGCTATTCATTCGTTGTGACACCTCGAGCAACCCGACAGGGTCGTAGCGCGATGCCGCAATCAACGATGGATAGAATGAAGCTGATGGTGGGTATGGAGCCGTCCACGCCTCAGGAGCCCGAGTTGATGGACGAGCTCGGGCTGAACGATTGCTGCGAGCTGTCGCGGATGCAGCGCCTGTACGGCTTCGCAATTTGTGTATCCGCGGGTCTGTTCTGCTCCTTCCTCTCGTCGCTCATGTGGATGAAGCCCGCGAAGTTCGCCATCCTGTACACGATGGGCAACGTTCTCTCGCTGGGTTCCACGGGGTTCCTGGTTGGGTTCATGAATCAGCTGAAGAACATGTTCAAGGGCACCAGGCTCGTGGCGACGTGCGTGTACCTCGCCGCGATGGTCATGACTTTGGTGGCTGCCTGCTACTGGAAGAGCTTCGGGTTGACGGTGTTCTTCCTCATCATTCAGTCATTGGCGCTGACGTGGTACTGCTTGTCGTACATACCGGGAGGAAGGGCGGCGGCGAGTAGCTGCTTCAAGTCGTGCTTCGGCTCAATGGACGACGTGTTTTAGACGGTTTAGCGGGCGACAGCTGTATAGAGTATCGAAAGCCAACGCAAGCGCAGTTGATGGTTTGTCGTTTCGCCCCTACTACGTGATGATACATTACATGCGACGAGTGTCCTACTAGCTAGCTAGTCTAATGACCCCGGGTTGCCAGCTGCGGGAGGTTGCCCCGGTCCAGCCGCCCCGCTCGCGTCTCCCGACGCGTACCTAGCTTTCGCCGCCGCGAACATCTCCTGTTGCAGCCGAAGTGCCTCCTCGTCGCTGATCTGCAACCCTTTCTTCTTCTTCTTCTCCGCCCGGACCTCCTTGTCCTCTTCTTTCATATCGTTCATCGTCGCCTTCACCGTCTCAACCATGGACGCAAAGTCGAGAGATTCCAGCGCCGCGACGACGTGCTCGGGGAGGATTGTTGTTTTGTTCTCCTTCGTGCTGATCTCGTTCGCCTCGGAGCTGATGGTCTGGATGAACTCGTTGCAGCACTCGACGATCATCTCCTTCACGTCGTTACCCATGCGAAGCCCGGGAGGTAAACCCTCGGAGATCATCTTGTAGACAGAGCCTGTTGGGTTGGAGAAAGGGATGCGAGGGTCAGCCTCGGTGAAAATGCCCTAGGCGACCGAACCGTTTGGGTACCATCGAGCGACGGCGGGCGGGTTACGGCGGGGGATGGGGAACTCACTCTTGGGGAGGGATCCCTCGTCATCCATCGTTATCGTGGGGTTATCCTAGCGTCTTCAAATGGCAGAAACCCGCGCGGGACCTTGCCGCGCGTTGGAGTGTGAGGCCCACACCGGCTGCAGAACAGAGAAGAACCGCGTCAACAACAGATACCTCCTCAAGCGGCCAAAAAGTATCAGCACAACGACCCGCGCTCGCGGAGTCGCAGGCACCGGTGGTGGGGTCGACCCGAACGCGACAAACGATCCGCTGCCTCGAGCGCTCCCCAGCAGTGCACGATATAGGCCCGGACGACAGCGAACCGCATCGTCCGATCGCCTGCCGGGGGGTTCTACCCTTGCAGCGCCGACGAAAAAGTTAATCTGACGCGGCAACCCTTCGGCACCCCGTCGATTGCGAGTCGCTGACCGTGCGCGAAAATGGCGGGCGGCCATGATCTCGGCACCATCAGCGGCGTGCTGGTGCCCACGTGCGAGAATATGTGGGGCGTGCTCATCTTCCTTCGCTTCTTCTTCGTCGTCGGGCACGCGGGAGTTTGGCAGTCGCTGCTCATCGTCTTCGTCTCGTTCATGAGTTCCTTCTTCACGACCATGAGCCTGTCTGCCATGGCCACGAACGGACCGGTCGAGGCGGGCGGAGCGTACTTTATCATCTCGCGCGCACTCGGTCACAAGCTCGGTGGCGCGGTTGGGTGCACGTACTACCTAGGTCTGTCCCTCCTGGCCGTCCTCGAGGTGCTCGGCGCGGTTGAGGTGATGCTGTACGTAGAACCCGGGCTGGACGCGGGCGCGGGTGTCGAGGGAGCCGTGCGACTGTGGGCGGTGATCCTACTCATCGGGCTCGCCGTCATGGTGTGGGGAGGTATGAAGCTGGTATCTCAGCTCGGGATATTCTTCGCGGCGGTGGTGGGCCTAACCTTGACCTCGTACTACGCGGGTCTCATCGCCGCGCCGCTGCCCGGAACTTCGTCGGCGGTGACCGGCCTATCTTCTCAAACATTGAAGGATAACTGGTCGCCGGCATACACCGACGGTGTCACCTTCTCCGACGTGCTGTCCGTCTTCTTCCCGTGCTTCACCGGAATATTGGGAGGCGCAAACAGGGCGAACGCTCTGAAAGATCCGGCCAAGTCCATCCCTTGGGGTACCCTCGCGGCGATCACGCTGAGCTTGTGCATGTACACGAGTTACATGATCATGTGGGGCGCGGTTGCCGACAGAGAGTATCTCAAGTACGGACCAGGTGGTGTGTACGTCGCCGATGGAGCGGGGCGCCGCCTTCTCGGGGGAGGCGGCGGTGGGGCCATGTCCGTGGTGTCTGAAATTGCGTGGCCGTGGGCGCTCCCGACGCAAATCGGCATCATCATCGCGTCGCTGTCTCAGGCGTTGCAGTGCCTCATTTCGGCGCCGAGGATCCTGAACGCAATCGCCGCCGATGGGACCGTCCCTTTCTTGAACGTCGCGGCCAAGTTGAACGACAGGCAAGAGCCTGCCGTCGCGCTCGCCATGACCACCGGGCTGTGCCTGGTCGCGTCAATGATCGGTTCGCTCGATTTGGTCGCGCCTTTGCTATCCATTTGCTTCCTCAGCGCTTACGCCGCGCTCAACTTCTCCACGTTCGTTCTCGGTTTGACCCGTGCGCCGTCGTGGCGGCCCACGTGGAGGTTTTTCCACTGGTCCCTCGGTCTCGCCGGGTTTTTGCTGTGCACGACGCTCGCGTTTGTCATCAAATGGTACTTTGCGCTCGTCGCGGTGGCTATGCTCGGATTGCTGGTCGCGTACATCGAGTCGAGGCAAGTGCAGGTAGACTGGGGCAGCGCGTTGGGAGGGATTCGGCTGGACCTGGCGACATCTGCGATGCTGGATCTGGCCCACGAGAGGAAGCACTCGAGCAACTGGAGGCCGCAGCTCTTGTGCCTGCCAGGTTGGCCGATGAACCCGGAGCCTGTCCCGCCGACTGAGCGCCTCCTTGAGAGGAAGTTCAGCAAACCCCCGAGCTTCCGCGAAAGGGTCGGGCTGTCTTTCATCGGTGGAGGTATGAAAGTGACCACGACGCAACCGCCGAAGCAGCACGTGGACCCAAGGGACGCACTGCTCAAGCTCGCGACGCAGTTAAAAAAGGGTCGCGGCCTTTGCGTCGTCGCCGAGGTGGAGGAGGGAGAGCTCGGCCGAACACGAGGTCTGTCCACGAGGGTGTCAAACGCCCGCGATAACCTGGAGGTGCGGCTGCAAAATGCGGGTGTCCGGGGGTTTGCGCACGTCGTCGTCGCCGAGAACTTCCGCGCCGGCAAGGCGTTTGCGATCCAGGGTATCGGTTTTGGCGGCTTGGAGCCAAACACCGTCATGCTCGGCTGGCCGCGTCGAAACCACATTGACTTCAACGAGGATGTGGACGCAGACAACGACGACCCGGAACGCGAAGAGGCGGCGAAGATTCTGGTTGAAACCGTGTGCGAGTGCACCGCGGCTGAGAAGGCTGTGCTGCTCTGCCTCGGGCTCGACGAATTTCCTTCGCTGGATGAGCGCGTCACCGGCTTCGTGGACGTGTGGTGGGTGGTGCACGACGGCGGTTTACTTCTGATGATCGCGCATCTACTTCTGAGGCACCGGACCTGGAGCGGCTGCAAGCTTCGTGTGCACACCGTGCTTCAGTCCGCGCAGGATCCGGCGGCTGTGCGACGCGGCTTACAAAAGGTGCTGAGCGACTTCAGGATCGAAGCCGAGGTGTGCGTAGTCGAGGCGGGCGAGGATGCGGATATGTACGCATACACCCATGACTGGACGATGCGCAAGGAGCAGGCGGAGAAGTTCCGGGACGATCTGCTCGCCGCTCAGGGCAGATTAGGTGTCGATACCGGCACTCCGGAGAGCAGCACTCAGGCGAGCGGCACGAGCTCGCCGGGGACGGCTACTCCTCCGATTGCCCTGGCGAGCGGCACAGATTCGCCCGCCCCCGCTGAGAGGACTCCGTCCAACATCGGCAGCTTGAAAAAGGCGTTTCCGAGCGAGATTGACATGTTGGTTCTCGCGCACGAAGAGGTTGAGGACCCGGTGGCAGCTCAGCTTCGACACCTTCGCCGCGACAGCGTCGTCGCCAAGTCTGTTTCGGACATCATGCCTGTGCCAGCCGGTCACGCGTCGCTCACGTCGATCTTCGACATGAGCTCCATCGCGGATAGACCCACGACTGGCCAGCCCGCGGTGGGTGAACACAAGAAGACCCCACTCTCGCCCATCATCGGGTCGCCGTCAAAACCAAACGCGGCCCTCGACGATGACGATGACGGCGATGGCTCCGTGAGTCAGGACGAGGTCCGCATCGATCTCGACGACGGCGATCGGCGCTTGTCCGATGTGGACCAAGCTTCGAAAAAGAAGTCCTCGATGAAGACCACCTCAAAGGTTAAAGCTCGCAGGACATCAGTGACATTCTCCGAGGTTCCGGATGAGGTCGTCGTTAAGCAGCTCACCCCGCAGCAGGCTGCGAAGCCTGTGGAGGATGGGTGGATTTCGCAGGGACCGGGTGCGCTGAATAGGATAATCTCCGAGCAGTCCAGAGACGCGCAGCTCGTCATCGTGAACCTCCCGGACCCGGACGCGATCGTAATGCAGAACCCTTCCGCGTACGCGAGGTACACCGAGGCTATCGTGCGTGGCTTGCCCAGGGTCATCTTCGTGCACGGTACCGGACGCGAGGTGTACACGAACGCGGGGTGATGTTTCATGTTAGTTTAGTTTCATTTTGCATGTCAGGTATTTTGCTTCCACGTAGGGTTCTTTCAGTAGCTTTCAACATGTGAACACCGTCTCCGTGAACGCACAAGAGTTCCGAGGCACATCGCACCAAAAAGTTGACGTTGAATTTCGTTGCACTACGACATGCGCACCCCCACGCGGTCGGCGTCCCGGCGCCCCGCCGGGCGCCTACAAATCCTACCGTGGGTCATCGCGGTATCTGCGCTCGCATGGTCGATGTCGATGCGCCTGGAGATGGCGTCGTACAACCACGAGTTGGTCGCCAGGCAGGTGGCCATCGTGGAGGGCCGAGATTCGACACTCGGCGGGCACCCCTCGGCGGGACGCCACTGCGAGCCTTGCCCGCGGTGTGTCCAGGGGTCGATGGCGACGCAACTGAAGACCGCGGACGCAACACCCGATCCTCGTGCAGTGACGTTCGTGCTCGTCGCGACGATGAACGCTAACAACGGTCCGAGGGTGGCTGCGCTCGTGGCCTCGGTGCAAAAGTACATCGAGAAAGATAAATCAGCCGTGCACACGTTGCTCGCGGTCGTGCCGGATGCAGAGCTGCGATGGTGGGAGCTGGCAGCATCGGCGCTCGGGGATCAGCCCACCTTTAAGGTTGGTGTGCTCGCGGAAAGCGCGGTTCTCCATTCGGGCGTCGAGGCGCTGAAACGAGCGGCGCCAAAGACGAGCAGGAGGGAAACGAGAGGGACGGGCTACAGGGTCCAGATGCTGCTGAAACTCGGCGTGGCTGAGCACGTGCCGACCGACTTTTACGTCACGTTCGACTGCGACGTGGTGCTCGCGAGACCGATGCATCTCGGTGATCTCGTCAGGACAGACGAGAACGGGGCGCTCAGGGCTGTGACGCAGGGAAGGATGGGTGGCCCCCACGCGAGTCGCTGGCTGTCGAGCTCGCTGGACGCCTTCTTTGGAACCACCGCCGGTTCCGCGCAGCGCAAGGGCGGCGTCGACGGTTCGCACGACTGCCGCGTCGGTAATTTAATGCACACGCTCGGAGTGACGCCGGCGGTGATGTCGAAGCACGGGGCGGTCGCCACGCTCGAGCGTCTGGAGCGCAGGGCGGGTGAGGAGGGGAGACACGGTTGGGCCGAGTATTTGTTTTCGGCGTTGGAGGACGGTTTGGACTGGACTGAGTACGGACTGTACGCCGCGGGTACGTGCCTCGATGGGTCGTTCAGTCGTTACCACGTCGTGGATCCGAGCGTTCGTCTGTACGACGCCGCGTTGCAGGAGGATGGCAGTAAGTTTATGGATCCAAAGGTGATGAACGAAGCCTTCGGGCCGAACCCTTTTGTTGTTCTTCAGAGCATCGGGGGCAGCGACGCGACGTCGGCTGCGGATGCGCTGTACTCTCACCTTGGCAACCCTGCGGTAGAGGCGACCAGGTAGTGACGCCTAGCTTGACACAAATATTACGTTTCTTCTCAAAACACGAAAGCTAGTGGCTAACATCCGCTCATCTCAGATGGGGTCGCTCGATCTGGAAAGGATGTGCTGGAACCCGGGCCACATCTTCGGGAGTTCGAACGGGATCCGTTCCTGATACTGCTTCTTGTGGTCCGCCTTGATCGACTCCATCACCTCTTTGGCCTTCTCCAGCTTGATCATCCGCCCCTCCTTCTCCTTCATGAAGTTGATGCACTTGACAGCGCCCTCTTCGTCCTTCACCCACGGCCTGTAGTTTATGCACATCCATTGGACGAGCGCCTGCTCCTCTGTCAGGGCCTCCCCCGCGTCGTCCCCGGCCGCCCGCTTGACGGCTCCGGCGTACCTGGTACGATGACGGTAGGACATCTTCGTGGGCGCGGCGCGCACAGCGGGCACCGCTGGAGCGAGGGTTGACAGGGCGGAGGACGTCCACATTGGCGCGTTGTTATCTGATCCACGATCGATGTGCGACTGGTTCTGGTTATAAACTTATAATTTGCGCCGCGCGAGAACCAAGTCTCTGTCGACCTTCGGGTGTCGACCGATCTATATCGATCGTTGGATGCTCGATGTGTGCTAATGAGGACATGTGTTACAATTCTACGCGGAAGCAATCGGGCGTGGCCCCTCCGCCGCCCCGCGTTGCTCCGCGGCAACAGGCTAAGTGTTACAAAAAATATCCAAGATGTCTACGGACATCAAAGCGTCGGTTGGCTCGCCTGCGAGGGAAGAAAGGAGGGTTCGGGTCAGCACACGGCGTGACGGCATATTTGAGCGTCTAGATGGCCCCTCGATGGGCACGTAGCGGGAGTGGATGGGGCCTCAAGTCGCGCGAGGTGCCCAAAGAAACCCTAAACTGTCGAGAAATCTCACCTTGGACGAAGCCTCCTGCTTCATTCGATCGTCGCGGTACTTGAGCAACCTATCGAAGTTGTCCAGGCCCGCCACCTTTGGTTTTCCTTCGTACACATGGTGAACGAGGTATTGGATGCCACCCATCGCCGTGATGGCGCCGACGATGATGGCAAAGGGAGGGAAAGACTCGTAAGGCATTTTCCTACGGTCACGTCTCGACGCTGAAGGAGATCGGTGGTTCGACCGATGTGGCTCGTACGACCGTGTGGTTTACACCCTCGAACGTACTCGTGGAACGCGGCGCGGCGTTACCTACGTTTCTAGCGACACACCGATGGGCGGTGGTGCCTCTCTTTCTGTGACGAACGAAGAGCCGGTTGGATTTTTATCTCTTGGCTCGTCTCAGCTGCTCAGCTGCTGGTATCGGCCACATTTGATGGCAAAAACGATGCGTCTCCGCCTCCGTACCGCGGCGCCAACAAACACGATTACGTTTCTTCTACGAATGACTAATACGACGATGTGCTAAAAGGACCGGCGAGCTCGCGCGTGAGCCGCCTCAAGTCCCGTCGTTCTCTAAGTCGCCGCCTCGAGCCGTCCCTCCTCCACCTCCGCGAGCGTGCTCTGCGACGAGGACCGCGGCATCTTCAGCTGCAGGTCCAGGTCCAGCGTCTCGTTGATGTCCATGCTGGGGCGGCTCGCGTGCCCCGGCCGGTCATCGGCCACGTCCGGCTCGTCCATGATGACGGGCGAACACCCGGGCAGCGGGTACCGTCGTCGAAGCGCCTCGCGGAATCGCTCGTGCTTCACCCCCGGCGCCCTGGCAGCCGCAAACGCGTCCAGCGCCTGCTCCGCGCTCATACCCAGCGTCTGTATGAGGTAGCAGCACAGCACGAACCCGGTGCGGTTGAAGCCGTACGCGCAGTGTATGGCTATGTGGTGCTCCGGTCGTCTGCTCCAGAACTCGGACGCGACGGCGATGACCTCGTCGGTGCACTCGACGTTTGGCACCGATTTCGCCACGTTTCTGACGTGCACGCGCTCCAGGTCGTTCGGTACGCCGTCGGTGTACAGGCAATCGTGGTTGCTGAGGTCGATGATGAGCCCAACCTTGCGTCCGAGCGCGAGTTGCTCGGCCAGGAACTTCGGCAGGGTGAGGATGTTCGGCAGGGACTCCTCGGCGTCTTTGGCCAGGAGCGTCGGCGAGAGTGGGGTCTTCATGGGGATGAAACGCGACGGCGCGACGGGTTCGCCGTAGCTCGAGTAGTCCCCCCACTTCTGCAGCTTGCTGAGCACCGTGGGTACGTTATTCTCCGTCACCGCGGTGTTGAACACGTGACTCGCCGTGGAAGTCGACGCGCACGAGTCGTCTCCCCACAAAGACGAGGGGCGCGTTTGATGTGCTCGTTCGTCGGCAGCCTTCCCCGCCGCGGGGACGGGTGCCGAGGCGCCCTCGACACGCGCGGCGGGCGGCGCGTGCTCGGGCGGCATATATGCGTAGAGACGACGTGCACTCTAGCTAGAAATCCACCGACGGGGCCCCCTCTTCGAGTCGCGAGCGCCGCTCGGGTGTGTGGTGGGTGCCTCCGATGAAACCGAGGAGAAGGAATAAAGCGCCCAAAAGTTATCACGTTTGTCATGGTGTGACCAGTCTGAATACATGTACAAGTAGTTTGCTAATACCGTTTTGTGCACCTTTTATGCTAATTCCTTTTGCTCGCTGTACGAGTATATCCGCACGTTGAAGAATGTGTGTTTTGTGAAGAAAAATTTTCCACGGTCGGGTCTTGGGCCAAGCCTCGAGAGTGCGCTGGCCCTCTCTAACCAGCGCGTCGGCACATTTACGTAACGACGTCAAGTAGCTAACATGGGTCGCGTCCGCACCAAGACCGTCAAGAAGGTGCGTATCCCGTGGATAACGACGCGATCTTCCCCCCGGCCGTCGCCCGGCGTCGGTTTTCCGGCGCGCGGGATGGAACAACCGGGCCTGCTCTGAAAACCCTAGTGGTGATGCCGCAATCTCTCTCTGACGTCGCGTCCCCTCCCTCCTCGATCCTCAGGCGTCCCGCGTCATCGTCGAGAAGTACTACTCTCGCCTGACCCTCGACTTCGACACCAACAAGCGCATCGCCGAGGATGTCGCCATCATCCCATCCAAGCGCCTTCGCAACAAGATCGCCGGTTTCACCACTGTGAGTACTCTCCCGAGGGTTTTTCGCGCATCATCCGCGGAACGTACCGTCGACCCGAGCGTCGACGCGGTGCATACGTAGGCGACGGTCGTGTCGATGGCGCGATACGCGTGTGATTAGCTCGTGAACGTGCCGTGGCGGGCGATTCGTCGCGTCGCGTGGGCTGTTCGCGCGCGTTACCGGGAGCCATCGAGCGGCTTTCTTTCTCGTCCAACAATCACCTCGATACAAAGCCTGTGTCGTCCCACAAGCACCCACCTGACCTCTTCCCTTCCTTTCGTCCCTCTCTCGCAGCACCTTATGAAGCGCATCCAGCGTGGCCCCGTGCGCGGCATCTCCCTCAAGCTTCAGGAGGAGGAGCGTGAGCGCCGCATGGACTTTGTCCCCGACGAGTCTGCGCTCGCGGTGGAGACCATCGAGGTTGACCGAGACACCATGGACATGCTCAAGTCTCTCAACATGGCTAACCTTCCCGGCGTGACCCTGCAGCAGGGCCGCGGCCGTGGCGGTTTCCAGGGCAAGCGTGAGGGTGGGGGTAACCGCAACTAAGCGCTGTGTTCTCTCGATTAGGCGAGAGTAGACACTGGACTCGGTTAAGGTTTTTTGTAATGGACAGTGAAAGAGGTTCCGTTGGACTAAAGTCGTCAACACTCGATATATCCGTCTACTCTAAGGGGCTCATCATCCGCCGTTGTAGCTTGCCGTCCGCGCCTTTGGTCACCTGCGTGACTGCGCATATCTGTGCGATGTCCTCCTCACCCCGCGTCAGGCTCGCCGTGAGCACCCCACAGTTGTTCTGAAACGAATCCTTCACGTCGTGCAGCGCTATGCCGTCGCTGTGGAACGTCATCGTGTGCGAACCCGCCTCGTAGTTTTTCTTTTCCGTCTCTCCCACCTGTGCTCGAGAATCGGGACACGCGTCAGTCAGTAGATGCGGGGATGTTATTCACGAAGCACGCGAGAGTGGAAACAAGCCGAGGGAACACCAGCTGGATCGGTTGAAATCTCGAGGGGAGAGGGGCGAGTCGTGCGCGGACGTACCTCGACCACGAACTTCATTTCCGTGATGTCAACCGTGTATTTCACCTTCCAACACGCCCCTTCGATCGGCTCGCTGAGTTTGAAGTCCACCTGCGAACGGTAATGTTGACGGATGATGAGGTTAGAGGGTTGCGTAAAGTTCGACGGGGGCGGTTGGGGCCGACGCGAGGCTGAGGACGCACCTCCAGGTTTAGCTCCGCCGCCATCGGGGCGGGGTTCGGGCTGATGTCGAGCCTCGTCACGTCGACTCCCGCCACCATGTTGTGTCTCAACGAGTCTGGCCTCCCGACGTCGTGCCCTGCGCCCTGTGGAGTGAAAAACGGCACCTGTGAAAAAATTAAACCTTCCTCGTGAGAGATGTGCCCTCCTTCACAACTCTTACGCGCTTGACCACTCGACGACATAACAAACGTCGTTGGGATATCGTGCAAGGCGGGCGAACCAACGTCAACTCCCACGACGTGCGCCTCCTCGGCACACGCCACGACACCCAGGTCCAACGTCAATTGTGAATTCCCCGGAGGTTGAATTGTCACGATGGGGCGCCTCGATACTCTCCTGGCGCTCAACTCCGCCCATGAAGCGAGCGGGTGGCGGCACGTCGACGCTCGCGATGTCGTTCGTGCACTGACCAAAGCGTGCGGGGTCTCCGCGGGCTTCGGGCTTCCTCGTGAGGTCCGGGGGTCGGTGCTTCTCCGTGCCCTGGTGTCGTGCAAATTAATTCCCGGCGATGCGCCTCGCGCGGTGCTCGCCTCCGCGCTCGTGGTCGAGGCCAACGTACCGGTCCCGACCGGTGACGCGCCCATCGTGACTGAACGTGCGCTGTTCAGCACCAACAGGCTCGTCAGTGCCGTGTGTCTGCTGTGCGGCGGGTCCGTGGACGACAAGACCGGGCTCTGCTTCGCCGCGTGCGACGTGGACGCGATCAAACGCCTGAGCCAGCACCAGGCGAAGGGTTTCTTCGCCGAGGATGCCGTCACGGTGGCGTACGCGGCGGCGCACGATGTCATCGGAGATAGTGCCGACCTGCAGTGGGCGATTGCGGTCTGGGAGCGCAAGCTGAGGAGGTTCTTCGGCGGCAGGCCCGGGCTTCAGTCGCGGGGCGACGTCGCGATCAACGAGGAGGAGTTCAAGCGTCTCGCGTCTCAAGCGTTGGATTCCATGAGCCGCGAGGCTGTGGAGGAGGCGGTCAAGGAAAAGGAACTGATCGATGATGAAGTGTTCGAGGATGCCCCCGATCAGTTCCAATCGGGCCACAGGAGAGAGCCGTCGCTCGTCGAGTCTCTGGCCATGCTGCTCAAGGGTGGCGAGCACAGCCGCCAGCCGTCCAAGGACGAGGACGTGGAGGCGGGCAACAGGGGTGGCCACCACAGGAGGGACAGTAGCACGATAAGCGCAAACAGCGGCGAAACCCCGGGTTTGTTGAACCTCCTGAACAACCTGAACAGCGGCATGAAGGCCCAGCACGAAATGAAGGCCCAGCACGAGCGGCGGCGGACGGGTTCTTGGGACGACCGCGACGTCCAACCCAGGCACGCCCGCAAGCCGTCGGACGGAGCAGGCGGGTCGCCGCTTCGATTCGCGTCACCGCCTCATGGAGGAGGTGCGATGAAAACGCCGGAGGGTATGCCGAAGAGCGCGCTGCGCAAGTCCAACTCCGCGCTCCAGCTCTCCCCCGTGGAGTCACCCGACGGTTCAACGGCGTCGAAGAGGTTGGACTACGGGCTCGAGGACTCAAAGGATGCGAACAGGGAAGAAGCCGCGGTGAGACGCAGCGGAGAGGTCGGGACCAGTGTCGCTCAGGACAATGGTGGTCTCGCGAGCAAGCCGCGCCCACGGCCGCTCAAGGTTGACTTCGACCAGAGCGTCCAGGACAACGGCGGCGACCGACGCCGACGCGGCGACGAGGGGGACGGAAAGGGGAAGATGACCAAGGAGGAGATGAGACGCGCGGAGCTCAAAGCCGCGCTCGCCGCCGCGCAGGAAGACACCGAGATCGCGCTGGAGGGTCAGGAGGACGTGGACAACACGTTCGATTCGGCGGTGGCGTTTGTCCAGGAGGTTGGCATCCGAATGTTCCTGTACAACATCGTCAAGATGTTGGTGGTCATCGCCGTCATCGCGGCGGACGCGTGCGCGTGCGTGTGGACCATGTTCCACTTTGGCATCGTCATCGGGCTCTCCGTGGTGATGTGTATCAACGTCGCGCTCGCCTTGCTGTTCGGTTTCTTTGTCATTCGGTACAACAACCGCGCAACCGGCCAGATGCACATGGAGTACGGTCAGCACATGATGAGGGGGATGACCGAGCTGGTCAACAACAACGCCTTGAAGGAGGTCTCGGACTCGCTCACGGCAATGTCTCGCATCTCGGCGAATCAAGGGAACAACGGTAAGTTCAGGGACGACAGCGTGCGGGGAGGGAAGCAATCCAGGCGCACGTACTCCGACGCGGTCTGATAGTCTTCGTAGTCTTCCGATAGTCTTTAAAGCCGTTAACCGGCCAATACACTTATTACAAGGATGACACTACTCTCATCGCCCCTGGCCGATGAGCTCGCGGGTCTGGACCATGTTCGCGGTCACGACATCGAGCCTGGTCTTGGGCAGGGGGGCGATTCCGTTCGAGTTGAAGTGCCCGCTGACCTGGCTGACGGCGTTGTAGAACGCCCGGCCGGAGGCGGTCTTGGCCGACCCGCCCGGGGCGTACTTGCCCGCCCACACGTTGCTGTCCTTCTTCAGCTGGGAGATCCTCTTCTCCCGGGTCATGTCGTAGATGTCCAGGCCCAGCACCTCCTGCATCTCGTCCACGAGAACGAGGGTATCCTTCTGGTAGTTGGTCAGGTCCGGGTTGGTGGAGGTCTTGGCGATCTCAACCTTCCTCGCCGACTTGGACTCGTAACCATCGAGGTTGGAGGTGTCGCCGAGGAGGAGGTTGGCCCTGCAGTCGGCACCGCCCTCGGTGGGGTCGCACACGGTGATCCTATTCATGGCGTTAGCGCGCTGCGCATCGGAGAAGAGCGCGGCGGTGGACGCGAGGCCCGCGAGGAGCACCGCGCGGCGCTGGGTTGGGAGCGAGACCGAGACATCATCGGAGGAACCGGCACCGCATCGCACGGCGGAGACGCGAGCGTTCGCGGTCTTGTTGGCGACGACGGGGCGCGCCACGGCGATACGAGCGGAGACGGATGCGAGAGCCATAGTGGGAATTGGTTTTTGGATCGACTACGACGCGTGCGATGTCGTGAGGTGTGGCGGTGCTCCGGACACATCCGCGCTTTATTCTATCGACTCGAGAGCGAGTGACGTCACCGATCTGCTCGTCATCCGGAGACCTGACGCGAGCCGCGCGCTGACAGGAAGGCGAAGGCGTCTTGTTCCACCGAGGCTTTTGGCCATCCATCACAGGGCCGAGCGCCCTCGTGCGTGGTGCCGTGTGGGGCGGGCCGTATCGGGTTGGAGACGGGTCGTATCGGGTTGGAGACGGGCCGTCTAACCGCGGCGAGACGCCGTCCACCGGGCACCATGGCGAGGCGGGAACCACTCCTCGTGAGGGCGACGAAATGGATGGGCACTTTTGTCGCCTCGTCCCTGATCGCAGCCTGGCTGACTCTGTGTGTGATGCGGGCGGTTTTCATCCCCACGGTGGACGCCAAGATGACGCTGTTCCCGTCGTCAGGCAAGATTGGCAAGAAAGTCCACCCAGGTCCGGACGTCCAGTTCCCGATGGCTCCCACGCCCGCGCCCGACGACGGGGTCTCGTGGGATGACCAAACCGCTCGAGCGCGCGCAGCCGAGGACGTTCGTGCCATGTTCCACCACGCGTACGACAACTACATGACGCACGCGTTTCCCCACGATGAGCTCAAACCGCTGAGTCGCACGTGGACCGATTCCCTCGGCGAGCTCGGCAACCTGGACATGAAGCACCTGCCGGAGGACTACGCGGGCGTGGCGCTGACGCTCATCGACGCCACCTCGACGCTCGCCGTGCTGGGGAACAAGACGGAGTTCGCGCGGAACGTGCGATGGATGGAGCGTAACCTGGACTTCGACATCGACGTCAGGGTCAACGCGTTCGAGTGCAACATTCGCGTCCTCGCGGGGCTTCTCTCGGCGCACGTCATCGCGCTCGGGGACGGCGGGCTTTCCACGGGCTCGAAGAGAGGGTCGGGCTCGAAGAGAGGGTCGGGCTCGTGGTTCGGGAAGGGAAGGGGATCGGGATCGGGACCGTCTTCGTTCGATAAAGACGGTGGCGTGGGACGGTCGATGGGTCCGCCGTTCATGCCGGAGTACACGGGTGGCCTGCTGCCAAAGGCGCTGGACCTGGGTGAGCGTCTGCTGAAGGCGTTTGGCACTAAAACCGGGATGCCGTACGCGTGGGTTAACCTTCGGCACGGCGTTCGAGCCGGGGAGACCAACGAGACGAACGTGGCGGCGGTGGGGTCGTTCATACTAGAGTTTGGGATGTTGTCGAGGCTGAGCGGCGACCGGAGGTTCGAGCGCGCGGCGCGTGGGGCTATACGTTCCATGTGGTCCATCAGGGGTGAAAGGGATTTGCTCGGGAACACGCTGGACGTGCAGCGGGGGACGTGGGTCGTTCGCAGCGGCGGCATCGGCGCGGGGTGCGACTCGTTCTTCGAGTACCTGCTCAAGGCGTACGTCATGTTCGGCGACGACGAGTACTACCACATGTTCTCGGACGCGTACGTGGCGGCCATGAGGTACTACCACGACGACGGGTGGTACCACGAGGCGCACCTGAACACGGGGGTGGCGACGCACGCGCAGGCCACCAGCCTGCAGGCGTTCTGGCCGGGGATGCAGACCCTCATCGGGGACGTGGAGGCTGCCCGAGCTACGCACGCGAGGTTCGCATCGGTGTGGGACAAGTACGGCGTGTTCCCCGAGCGGTTCATGTACCGCGAGCAGCACCTGCATCCGACGGAGAAGCACTACCCGCTTCGGCCGGAACACGCCGAGTCAACCGCGATGCTGTACATGGCCACGAGGGACGATTCTTTTCGGACCGTGGGCGCGAGGCTCCACGCGGACATCACGCGACACACCAGGGTCCCCGGCGGTCACGCCTCGGTGCGTGACGTGTCCACCAAGGCGTTGGAGGACCACCAGCACAGCTTTTTCCTGGCGGAGACGTGCAAGTACCTTTACCTCCTGTTCGACGACTCGTTTATGGACGGGCGTAACGTGGTGTTCACCACCGAGGGACACCCACTGCCGGTATTGGCGTGGGAGAGCCGGGAGGATACGGAAGTCACGGGTGGTGCGTCGGTGGGTTCGTGGGCGAGTGACGGCAAGAGCAGGTACAACGGCGAGAGCGGGTCCGACGGCGGCGGGGAGGTGTTTGACGCGGCGGAGGAGGACGTCGTAGTGGCCATCATCGAGGCTGCGACGGAGAGGATGCGGCGAGAGAAGGACGAGGAGGGCCGGGTGGACCGAACGAAGACGTACGGCGGCGGAGAGTATCGCGCGTCATGGAGCGATCCCACGGCGGCGCTCGTGGGTGAGGGATTCAACGGCGCGGGGTGGGGCCTGACCGAACGCGTCTGTCCCAACCTCGACGTTATCGGCACCGCGCGAACCGTGGGCGCATGCACACTGGTAGACGCGTCGCGTGCGTCATCGCTCACCTCGTCCGCGCCGCCGGGTGATGGGGATAGTGTCGAGATGGCGGCCAAGCTCAGTGGGCTGCAGTCGCGGCTGGAGCGGCTGAAAGAGGCGATGGCGGCGGCGAACAAGGCTAACACGGGGAGCCCTCAGAAGCTCCAGGAGATGATGAACGAGTTTGTCAAAAGCGAAGCCACGCGGGCCGGCAAGTCGGTGGAGGACGAGAAGGTCAGCAAGAAGGCGTACCCGACTGTGGGTGGTAACGCCCCCAAACCCTCGCCCGTGCGTGGTCCCCCGGTGCGTCGAGCGAACGTCAAAGGGGAGGACAGCGAGTGCCACGTCCTGGACCTGAAGGAGGACCACAGATGCAAGGATGACGCCGACTGCGGCGTGGACGCCAAGTCGTGTTCGCCTCGCGAGTGCTCCCAGCACAAGTATTGCTTCACGGCACCGTAGTCGATGTGATCAAACTCTATTTTCGAAGTACACAACAGTTTGCTGTCGCGACGTCACCGCCCCGTCAACACAAAGGAGAACCCAGCCAACCCAGGCGGACACGCGGCGTCACCGCCCCTCCAGCTCCCTGAACTTCCTCTCGAGCGGATCTTCGAGCTCCAGTTCTTCCACCGACGGCGTCACCGCATCCTGGAACTTGGCCGCCGCTTCCCTCGCGTTGAGCTCCGCCGCGCTGGCCATGTTCTCCTTCAACACACTCTCCAGCTTCTTAGCCTGCGACGCGAGGGAGTCGACGCTCTGCTCCACCCGCGCCACCCTCCCCTTGGCCTCGGCGGCTCGTCGCTTGGCGTCCTCCATCTTCGCCTGCACGCGCTTGCGCTCGGTGAGGTGTTTCCTCGCCGTGTCGTCGTCCCCGGACTGCACCGCGGCGGTCGCCATGTTGTAGAGCTCGTTAGCCTCCGCCTCGAGACTCAGTGTGTCCTCGAGCTCGAACCCCAGGGACTCCTTGGCGGTCTTCAAGGCATCCTCCGCGTTGGCTAGGGACTGCGCCACCTCCGTGACCATCGCCACCATCTCTTTGGAGATGCCCTGCTTGCGGAGCGCCTCGTCTTCCATGCGCGCCGCCTTCTTGTTCGCGCCGAAGCTCGCCCCCACGTTCCCACCGATGATGGCCCCGAAAGGCCCGAGCAGGAGGCCACCGAGCACCGCGCCACCCACCGCACCGCCCACGGACTCGTCCACCTTCTTCTTCCTATCGCCAAAACCCATGGCCTCCACACGGACGGGTCCGCGCCTCGTCGCGGTCGTCGCGCGAGCGCCGGAGGTCACGCGTCTACTGCCCGTGACGCCGAAGGTCACGCGTCTACTGCCCGTGACGAACGAGGTCGCGGACGTGAGCGTCGACATGGTCTGATACAGGCGGGAAAGCGCGTGAGTCGTGGTTGAAACAATGGCGATGGGGTGGCTCGGGCCTCGGCCCCGATTGCCAGCAGCAGCTGCCAGTTGCCTGCACCCCGGCTCTCGATCTCCCGCGCCGGGAACTTTCTCCTGGTTTGGGAACCCCCGAATTTTGAAAAATCTCGCTTTTGGCCAATCGGAAGGCGGGAAAGCAACTGAATACTTCGCGGCGACGGGCACCCAAACGCGCGCACTCCTCACCACACCGAGCACATCCGTCTTCGTTCGATCCCCACGATGTCGATGTCCAGCGCGATGATGGCTCCCGCGTTCGCCGCGCGCGTCGTCTTCCCGGCGCGCCGCGACGCCCGCGCGATCCGCTCGCGAGCCGGCTCCCGCGCGACGTTTTCGGTTAAGCCAAATAAGGGCAACAACGAGATCGTCGCCCGGGCGTTCAGCATCGTCGAGCCCGCGACGAAGGTGTCTTTCCCGAAGACGTTCAACGTCCACGGCGGTGATACGATGCAGTGCATCGGTGCGGGCGTGAGGGAGAAGAAGATCGCCATCATCAACGTCAAGGTTTACGGCGTCGCCATGTACGTCGACCCCGCCGGGTGCAAGGAGGAGATGGCAAACGGCGGGTCTCTGCTCACCGGCTCCTTCGATAAGGCGCTCCTCGTGCAGCTCGTGCGGAACGTCGACGGAAAGACGTTCTGGGAGGCGCTCGACGAGGCGGTGGGCCCCAGGATCAGGCGCATCGCCACCGACATGGCGACGGCGGAGGATGAAGACGGCAACTTCATGGCGACGGTGGCGGAGGCGGCTGAGGTGGCGGAGGAGAAGGCGATGGACGAGTGCGATTCCATCAAAGGACTGTTCCAGGGCCGCAAGCTCCGCAAGGACGACAAGGTCCTCATCTGGTGGTCCCCGAAGAAGGGCAAGTTCGAGATTGGCGTCGTGGGAGGCACGCCGCTGGAGCTCACGTCCCCGCAGCTCGCGCAGGCCGTCTTCGACGTCTACTGCGGCGACGACCCGATCTCCCCGGTCGCGTACCAGTCCTTCATCGACGGCGCCGCGGCGCTGTGAGGGGCTTCCCATCATTCATTACCGTCAAGCACGCCATATATTAATCGTCGTGTCGCATGTACTTTTGCACATTATCACTTATCGATAGGGTCGGTTGTAACCAATTTATTCAAGCGCTATAGCCGGGAGAGCCCGGGGGAGAACCCGCGACGTCCGCAGCCTCCTCGGCCGTCTCCACCACCGGTTTCTCGCGCACCTTACCGCCGATGGGTTTCTCGGGCCCCAACAGCGAGTACCGCGATTCGTCCACCCGCGCCCATTCGTCGCCGCATTTAGCGAGCCAATCCGCGCTCACCGCGCTCGCGCCCGACTTGGCCGCCCACTTGACCTTTTCCGTCTTGCGTCCTCCATCCCCGTCACCTTCCGCATGCGCCACGATGTGCGTCGCCCCCTTCCCGTCGTCCACGGAGGTGAGAACCTCCGCCCCCAACGCGGTGGCGAGCAGCCACAGCGGGTGACGCTCGGGCCTCGGCTCGGATTGGGCGACGACGCGGGAGAACACGACGCGGACGTCAGCCAGCGGACCGTCCTCCGGGACCGTGAGCAGCCTGCGCACGTCCCTCGACTCGAGCTTCAACGCCGCCTCCTCGTCCGATACCGGCTTGTTTATCCCGCTGTTCCGCGTTTTCGCACCCTCCGTCTCCGCCGCGGATCGAAGCATCGCCGCGTCCATGTCGGCGGTTGCGTCATCCGCGGTGTTCGCCGCGGCGGTGCCCTCGAAGAACCTGCGGTGTGCGGCGGCTATGACGCCGAGCACGTCCCTGAGCTGAGTCCGGTCGCCGTTATCTCCCTCATCGCGCCACTCGCGTTCCATCACCGACCGACCGGGCTGCCTGAAGCCAGCCGCGGACTGCTTGAAGAAGTGGTAACGGTCGATGCGGATCAGGTTGGCGAGGTTCTTCGGCCACACCCTGTCGGTGTCGTCGGTGATCAGGACCGTCGGCTCCGCCCCGAGCACGATGTCCAGGTCTTTTTTGTGCTGGCTCGTGCTATCGCCGCTTCCGATGACGCGGCCGTTGAACAGCTCGCCGGTGGGATCCAGGAGTTTGGCCATCTCCCTCGCGTAGTTCCTGTCGCCCATGGTATAGATGTACATGGTACACAGCTGGCTCGCCGCCCTGAGGAACGCGTGCGCGTGCGGCCGGAGCTTGGTGAACATGGCCATGTGACGCAGGCAGTTGAGGTTACGCAAGGGAGGGTCGGTCCCGGGGAACGGTCCGTCCGGTGACTTCTCATCCTCGTCCGGTGACTTCTCCTCCTCACCGGCTTCCTTCTCTCCGTCCTCCCCCTTCTCTCCGTCCTCCCCCGCGCCGTCCTTCTTCGTCTCCGCGTTCTCCACCGCCGCGGGATCTTCCACCGCCTGGATCGCCGCCGCCGCACGTTGAACGTCGTCCTTACCACCCCCGTTCGCCTCGCAGTCCGCGGCGGCGATGATCCGGTGCATCACGTAGTGCTCCTCCTGCGACAGCTCCGAGAACCTGGCGCTGTTCAGCAGCGTGTGGTCCAGGTCCAGCACCAGCACCAGCCTCCCGCTCCGTAAGATCCGTGCCTTCTCCTCCATCTTCGCCTTCTCCAGCTCGGTGTTGCTCATCTCCAGTCCTTGGTGGATGTACCTCACCGCCGTGCTCCCCGAGGTTCCTTTCTCCTCGGCGTCTCCTTTCTCCTTCTTCAACCCGCAGCGGATGCAGATGTCGAACATGAACCCGGGGTGGGGAGGACAGACGGGAGAATCGTCGGCGGGATTCTTATCCCCGTCGCCCGGACCGTTCCCTGACGGCGCGACTCTGCGACGCTTCACCCCAGACCTCTCCGTCGGTGCGGAGTCTCCCTTGGCTTCGCCCGCCTTTGCAGCAGCCTGGCGCTCCATCGCCCCCTTGAGCAGCGACGCGACCGCGCCGCGCCCCGTCGACGGTGCTTGCGCCGCGATCACCACGGCGGGTGCGGCCACCGCCGGCTTCTCTTGCTCTTGCTCGACGGCCATCTCAGCCTCGAGCTCGGCGGCGAAGTCGTCGTCGGAGTCATCCTCCGAACTCATCCCTATCGTGTCCTACTCAGATGAATGCAAACGGCACAATAACCCCCTTCACCCTTCCAGCCTTCCCGGCAGCCGCGAGGCTATGGAACCGTGTTGGATCCACCCGAACCGATCGACGGGCCGTGTGTCCGATCAGGAAGCGCCGAGTCGCTCTCCTGGCACTCGACCCGTGCCCCCAACGCGCACCGTGGGTCTGAACGAAAGGCCTGTAGCCAACCCGCGTATCGTGACTCAGCGCGCGGTTGATGACGAGCCCGTGGTGATCGCAGCCGAGCCACGAGGCTGGCCCCGAGTCGAACCGAAGGGACGGGCGCGTGCTTCGCCACAAGCGGACGCGCCCGAGTCACCGAGTCACCCAAGACAGAACATGCGTGCCATCGCCACCGTCTTCGTCGCCGCCGCGCTCGTGGCGGGCCGCGTGGAAGCCTCACGCGGCCTGAGCGAGAGCCCGAAGCCCACGCCCAGCCCGATGTGCGAGACCTGCGAGGAGTTCGTCACCATGGGCGAGGCGTACCTGAACGATCCGGCGACCCTGAACGCCATCACGGACAAAGTGAACGAGGTCTGCGAGACTTACGCGGGCACGAAGCACGAAGCCATGGTGAGATGCCGACCCCGTCCCCATTCCTCCCTCCCGGGCCGAGCCCTCGCGAGACGACCGACTCGAGCGCGCGTGTAATTTCCAGATCTGGAAGAACAGCGAAGAATCAGATCTCTCACTTCCGCTGTCACCTCGTCCCGCGCCGACCCGTTCCTTCCGCTGACCGTTCCACCCCGCGTCTCTCCTCGTCCCGTCCAGTGTGAGAGCATGCTCGAGATGTACGTCCAGAAGGCCATCGACGTCATCAACACCGACTACACCCCCGACGTGCTCTGCGCCGAAGCGAAGCTGTGCCCCGGGGATGAACCGTCCGAAGCCGACGAGGCGCGTGTCGCGACTGAGCCCACGGAGATTCCCGCGTCGCTCCGTGAGGTCATCGAGCGTGGATCCGCCGTGGATGCACCCGCGCCGCCGCACCCATCGACGGACTGCCTCAAGTGCGAGTTCGGCGTCGAGTCCCTCCACGCCGCCATCACGAGCAACGCCACCGTGCAGAGCATCATGAACGAGGCGGAGAAGGCGTGCGAGAAGTACGCGGCGGCTTTCGACATGTCCGCCACGTGCGAGGCCGCCATCGAGACGTACGGCCCCGAGCTGGTGGATGCCGCGGGTAAGTACATCGAGGATGCCCACAAGGTGTGCTCTGAGCTCGGCATGTGCATCCCGCCCTCCTCGGAGACGGTGGTGACCGAACTGGGAGAAGCCGAGGCCAAGAGGCTGAGGCGACGGGAGAGGATGAAGAAGCTCAAGGCGCGCGCGATGGCCGTCGCCGGCCTCAAGCTGAAGAACATCGCCTTGATCTGAGCTTCGCGACGAGACGAGTGTGTCATGTAACGTAAAATACGATTGTAATCCGACGACGACTTCGCTGTTCTCATCAGAAAATGGTCGACCCGACGGCACCCAGAGGAGAGCTCTTTGCAATCGGATAAACCAATCGGCGATCTCGAACTCCCGGCAGTCAAGAGCGCACGGTAACATGTCCGCCGCTGCCTCGGTTGCCAACGCGCGACTCCTCGTCGTGAAGACGTCTGTCACCCGCCGAACGTCCTCCCGTCGTTCCTCCGTCCGCGTCATGGCCTCGGTCGCGCCTTCGATCATCGTCGGCGGGGGACGAGTTGGCCAAGCTCTCGCCGACATGGGCGTCCCAGGCGACGTCATCATGAAGCGCGGCGATGCGTTCCCCGCCGAGCCTTCCACCGGTCCCATCTACGTTTGCACTCGCAACGACGCGCTTCAGGGTGTTATCGACCAGACCCCTGAGGATCGAAGGGGCGACCTCGTGTTCCTGCAGAACGGCATGCTGCAACCATGGCTCGATGCGCAGTCGCTCGGGGACAACACCCAGGCTCTCATCTACTTCGCCGTCGCCAAGTTCGGCGAGAAGCCCACGGACGGCATTACCGACGTTAACCCCGAGGGTCTCACCGCCGCCAACGGCAAGCACGCGGCCGCCCTCCAGGCCAGGCTGGCCGCCGGCTCGATGAAGTGCCACGTCCTCGACGACGACGCGTTCAAGGGTTCCATGTTCGAGAAGCTCATCTGGATCTGCGCGTTCATGGCCGTCGGTGCGGCGCACCCCGGGGCTTCCGTCGGTGATGTCGAGAGCACGCACAAGGCTGAGGTTGTTGAGCTCATCGAGGAGCTCCTCAAGGGCAGCGCGGCGGAGAAGGGCGTCGCCTTCGAGTCCGGCGCGGTGGACCGTCTCTGCGCTTACGCCAGGGCGGTGGCGCACTTCCCCACCGCGGTGAAGGAGTTCGAGTGGAGAAACGGGTTCTTCTACGGCATCTCGCAGGAGGCGATCGCCGCGGGTCGGGCAGATCCCTTCCCGAAGCACACCGCCCTGCTCAAGCAGGTTGGCGCCGTCTGAGCGTAGAGTAGCGACCCCTCGTCGTTGAGAATTATTACAAGAAAGTTCCTCGCGTCAGCACAAGATTTTCTGTCGTCTTATCCGGGAGTAACACTGTCTACGGCCTTGAGGTCCTTGACAACCCTAAATCGAAATCAAACGATGGCTGCTATCGTAAACATCGGCGCTGGGACCCGTCTCGGCGCCCCCCCCGCCCCCCGCGTTCGTCGTCAACGCTCCAAACCGACGCGCGCGATCGCCAACAAACAATCCCGGGGATCCCGGTCGATCGTCGCGAAGGCAACCGGAAGCGATTCCGACACCGTGGACCCGAGGCGTGCGATGACCGCGTCCCTCGCCGCGTTCGTCGTCGCCACCGCCCGTTCGTCCGGCTTGGTCGCGTTCGCCGAGGACGCGCCGCTCCTGACTGACTACGTCAGCGACACTAAGGAGATCATCCAGAAGCAGAGGGACCTTTTGCGCGAAGGCAAGGGCGATGTTGATACGTACTATGCCAAGGCAGAGGCGTACTTCGCCGGGTACAAATGGGACCACAAGGGCCATACCAACTCGTTCTCCCAGCTCATGAACACCGATATCATCATCAGGACGCAGGACGAGTACCTCAAGCAGACCGGAGGGTCCTGGAGCAAGGACTCGGTACCGCCGAGCGGCACCCCCAAGGCTAAGATCCTCGAGGGTTACCTGCAAAACGCCGATCGATGCATCACGAAGGAGAGCATGGGGAAGTTCAACGAGATGGACCTCGCCACGAGGGAGGAGTGGAAGGCTATCGTATGCACCCAGGGTCTCGTCGCGCCCGCGGACGACCTGTGAGAGAGTCGAGGACCGACAAAGCCGTTCTCGTACATGTTGTATATAATCCGTCACTAATCGCCCTCGCCGCGTCCACCGAAGAACCCCTTCTTCGTAGTGCTAACCTTCTTAACCTCATCCTTCGGAACCTCAAAGCCCAACGTGCCAAACACCGCATCCGCAAGTTCCCTCACCGGCAACCGTGTGCCATTCCCGTCGTCCCCAATACCCCTCGCCGCGTCACTCGCTCCTGCGTACGTGGGCAGCCTCAAATCGTTCGTCCACGCCAACTTGCGCATCGCGATGGCAACCCCGGCGCCCGCGAGGATTCTGGCGCTCACCGGCGCACCCGCGGCCCTGACCAGCATGTACGTCGCCGCGCCCGTCAACGCGGTGGTGGCGTATATGTCGGTGTACGAGTGCAGAATTCGAACGGGCCGGCGCATCAACACGTCCCGCACTACGCCTCCGAAAGTGGCCGTGAACATGCCGCACGCCACAGCCGCCGCGCACGGTACACCCGCGCGAATACCGTTCATGGCACCGATGACGCAGAACGCGCCGATACCGATGGCATCGCCCCAATCCACCCACTCGTCCGTGTCCTTGACCCCGTACGCGCGCTCGAGGTGGGGCCAGGCGAGGAACGTGGCGACGCCCGTGCCGACGCATATCCACAGGTATTCAATCTCCTCCATCCAGAACGCGCGTCGCCCCTTGCCCAGCAGCAGGTCCCGTATGGTCCCACCGCCCACCGCGGTGATCGTGCCGACGATGGTACTCCCCAGTATGTCCATACCCCTGGTCGCCGCCGCGAGGGTACCAGTCATGGCGAACACGGCGGTACCGAACCAGTCGGCGCCGCGAAGTAAACCCGGGACCGTGGGCCCGTCGCTCCACGGGAAACGCGGCATCGAGTCTGGATGGGGCGCTTTGGTTTCAAGGACCGGCTCAGCCGTGTTGACCTTCATCTCCTTGGACGACCGCTTCGGTGCGTCCGTGGAGACCCCGCGCTTGGGAATCGACCACACCGGCGACGTCGCTGGGGCTGGGAGCTGGATGTGCCTCGCGATTGCGGGGAGGCGAGCGAGGTCACCGGCGCGCGAGGCGAACGCGCGCGCCTCCACGATGGAGGCGATATCCGCCACCGGCCTCTGCACGTGTCCGCGCGCGATGGCGGTGCCCGTGAACCTCGTCGCCGCCGTGATAGTCGCGGGCGACGCGACGACTCGCGCGGCGACGGACGCGAGCATCCGGGACCTCATCGAGGACGCGTTCGATACTCGCCTCTGGGGGCGAGGGGGGAGGAAAAGGGACGGACTTAAGTCGCCCGGCGGGCAGAACACGACCCTGTCGTGGACGTGCGAGCGTTCGAACGGTCCAAACACCTCCCTTCGATCCACGCGCGGGGGAAGAGCGCGACGCGGTGTGGCTGTGGAACTTGTGGCTCTGATAGATCTGAGCGTTCAAGGCGATCGAATCACTAATAAGCCTGCATCGAAATATCTATTTGCGTAGTAATCGTCTAATTACTTTACATCCGGTATGGGCAGACAGTTGCGAGAAATAGAGGTTCCGAAATGAGTAGTGCTACCGAAAATAACAAGTTCCCCTTTGTTGACTTCCGGCGAAGGACAGTTGAGAGGGCACCAGTGCCGAGACGTCGTCGAGGACGGGTCGCGCGGCGCCATGGTGCTCAACAAAGACGATACGAAGAAGGTGCGCCGAGACGATATCCCAACCACCCGACCGGGACGCCGGTCCGAGACGTACCCCCGAACGAACAACGCTTTTCGCGATGCGGACTCGTAACTGACCCATCCCACGAACCTCTCCCGATACGCATCACAGGGCGGCGTGGCCAAGGCCACCAAGGTTGCGGCGGGCATCTACGGCTCCACTAAGATCAAACTGGGTAACCCGCGCGCCACGGTGACGAAGAAACCGTTGAAGCCGCTGCCCGCGTGGAACGACGGGTTCAACCGCTCCTCCGCATCCTCCGTTCCCGTCTCCAAGCCCAAACCCGGGCTCGCCGCCCATCGTGCGAACGTGCGCACCGGGTCGAACAAACCGGCCGAGCGCGCGAACATCGTACGCCACGAGGAGATCCCAACGGAGCCACCCAAGAAAAAGAAGTACGGGGTGGTGGAGATGAGGGACGACGACGACGACGAGGACGACGAGGACGAGGACGAGGCGGATGAAACCATGCAAACCGCCACGATGACGCTCTCCGACTCCGAGGTTGGCGACGAGGTGGGTGACGTGGACGTCGCCGACTCCTCCGCAGAGACCATGCCAGGCGACCACATCAGACGTGCGATGTACGAGAAAGAACTAAAGAAGCTGAAGGCGCGCGAGGAGAAGCTGAAGGAGAAGATGTTCGGAGCTCGGCCCGACGTCGACTACGAGACCATGGCGGAGGTTCAGCAGGGCTGGCTCACGTCTGACTCACGGCCTGACCCGAGAGCTTCCGAACGTACGGGCCCGAGGGTGATGTACAGTGCGAACCCCAAGTACCGCATCAGGACGGCGGACGGCAAGTACATCATACCCGAGACGGTTGACTCCACGGTTGGTCCGCGTCCAGAGGTTATCCTGGACGACTTTGACAACGACGAGGGGGAGGCGAAGCCAAGTGCGAAGATGACCAAGAAGGAGCGACTCGCCGCTGAGGCTGAAGCGATTCGTATCGCGGAGATCAAGGAGAAGGAAGCGGCGGAGCGAGCCAAGAAGGAGGCTGCCGCGGCCAAGGCGAGCATCATGGAAACGGAGCTCAAGTTTTACCGCGACACCGTCGGGAGGTTGGCCAAGGAGTTCAACGAGCTGAAACGAAACGCGGACGCGAAGGAGAGGTCCCTGGAGAAACTGACGATCGATCTCCACGCGCAGGGAGAGACGAACGATCTGCTCGCTAACGACGCGGCTAACTTCCGCGGCGGCGGCGGCAGCATCCAGGGCGTGGAACTGCCCCAGGCGGCATCCCTCGACGGCGCGGCGGAAGGACCCAGCGCTGAGCTCACGGCGGAGGCGCTGTTGGCGCGTGTTGAGGTTGCCGAGCGCGAAGCTGAGAATGAGACCTTCCGCACCGCGCAGTACGGTCACATGATCCTTCGCATGCGCGAGACGAACCCGACAGATCCGGACCGAATGGAGGATCCGTTTGGGTCTGTTCGCGCCAGCAACAAAAACACCGCCATGGCCGCCGCGGGACGGAAGAAGGGCGACGGACGGAACGATCGCGACAAGTTCGAGAGCAAGGCGCACGTCCCGTGGCTCGACGGTAAGATCAAGTCCATGAACAAGTATCAGGATGCGCTCGACCTGGAGATTGCCGCCAAGACCACCGTGCTGTACAAGGCTGAACAGGAGAAGGACCACGCGGACGCCATGATGGAGCAGGCGAGGTTCAACCTCAAGAACCGAAGGGACCAGTGGGCGGACCAACTCAACCAGAAGAAGTCGTATCTCGTCGCCAGCAGGGCCGAGGATGCGTCTGAGGCGAAGAGGAAGGCTAACTTCAGGCAGCAGCTCGCCAAGGTCCGCGCCGACGCCATAGAGATGGAGTACAAGCAAAAGGGTGGCGTCAAGGGTTTCAAGGGCGTGAAAGGTAACCTCGCCAAGGGTCTCTTGGGCGAGATGGACGGCAAGAAGGTGGCTGAAGAGGAAAACAAGCTCGACGCGGCGCTCAAGAAACTGTCGGGTGTGATTGAAGACACCAGCCCCGACGGTCTCGTCGCGTCGTTCAACGAGCGAATGATGAAGCTGTCCGCGTTCAGGGATAACTCATCCGTGGTCCAAACCAAGCACGATGACCTGGCCGAGAAGGCTAAGGAAATCGCCGAAGAGCTCAAGGAGATCAAAGACAAGCTTTACCAGGCAGCGGAGGGACGGAAGAGCTCCGTGGAGGGTCGCCCCGAGGACGTGATGGAGATGGCGGAGTATCGCATGAGGAATAAGATGCGGGTGCAAAAGCTGATCCTGGACGAGGCCGAGTCACTGGTGAACAACGTCGGCACATCCGTCCACAACATGATGGGTACGGTGACCGCGTTCGAGAAGACAATCGAGAAGGTGATCGACGACGGCAAGCCCAAACCCGCCGAGCGAAGGGCGTCCACGACCAGCAGGAATAACAGCAGGAGTAACCTCGCCGGGATGGAGCGGAGGAAAAGCGAATCCGGGAGGTCCACGCCGGTAAACGGGTCCCGAGTGAACTCGCGCAAGAACCTACTCGCGGGTGTGGACGAGAAGAAGGACACCGCCGCGCTCGACATGATGAACAGGGAGGCGAGAGAGGGTATGAAGCACCTGACCACCTTCTTCGAGAAAATTGACCAGGCCAACGTCATCACCGCGGCGGACGTTCACAAGGCCAAGATGGAGCGACTCGCGAAGCTCAAGGGAACCAACATCACGGGTGCTGTCAGAAACTCGTTCAAGCACGGCCTCAAGCTCGACGATGACGAGGCAGAGATGAGCCAGGCGGAGCGCCACGCCTCGAAGTTTGGCCTGGTCGCGCCGGCTAACCCGCAGTTCAATCAGAGGGTCCTGACGGCCGAGGAGCAGGACGCGGCGATGGCGGAGGTGATGGAAGACGAAGACATGGGTCCGAAGGAGGAAACCGCCGAGGCTGAGGAGGCCAGGGGTAAACTCAAGGTTGGCTCGCTCAAGCTTTTCCGCAAGAGCAACACCAAGAAGAAGGACGAGGGCGAGAAGGACTGGGCGGATTTGCTGGAGGCGAGGCTCAGCAAGGCAAAACTGCCCGAAGCCGTCAAGGCTGCCGCTTAGACTACACATGGAGACTTTAAGTACACGTCGCTCGTTATAAGCCCTGTTTCGCTATGTTCTACGCAATCGTTGTTACATGACGTCGCCGTACTCCTCGTCCTTTGTCTGTCACTTTGTCACGCAGCTGAAGGACTGGCCTCCCACGTACCCCCCCTGCATGCTCCTCTTCACGTTCAACTCAAACTGGCGCTGGTTCTCCGTCAGGTCCCTCGCCGCGTCCTTGTTGAGCGGGTCGTCCGGGTTCGGGTCCATGAACAGGTGAACCAGGCCGTAGATGCACGAGCTGATGGACAGCACCGGCTTCCAGTCCTCTCGGAGGATGTTGAGGCACACGTTGCCGTCGTAGTCGAGGTTGGGGTGGTACACCTTCTGCGTGCACTTCACCTTGGGCGGTTCGTGCGGGTACACGCCGGGCACGTTGAACGAAAACACGAACTTGCCGCCCTTGTAGTATCCCTCGTCGGGCTTGACCGTGACGACGAAGTGCAGCAGGTTGTCCTTCCCGTCGGGGAACTGGATCTGCACGGTGGGTCCAAGGGTGAGCTCCGAGATGTCCTTCGCGAGGCGCATCTCACCGGGGCTCTGCTTCGGCCCCGTCGCCCCGGAGGCGGCCTTCGCCTTGGCCTCCTTCTCTTGCTTGTCCTGCGAGGGCGAGGGCGAGGGAGGCGAGGGGGGTTTTTCGTCATGGGGTGCCCGATGTTTCGTTTCAAACGAGGAAGGACGACCGCGGGTTCGATGGGGTTGGGGCGATAGAGGACGGGGTTCGACGGTGCACGCACCTTGGCGGAGAATAGCTTGATCATCTTCACACCTGCGTGTCTCGGTCGCGCTTCGCGAGCTACGTGTGCCCTTCCGCGCGGGCCTAAGTGTGAGCTCGGGGGTCCCGTCACCGATCTCCGAGAAAAAATAAGATCTCTCAACCGGTAACTGCCCGCAAATCGGACCCATTTCACACCCATTTGCCTGTGCGAAGCCGAATTCGCGGTGGCACTGATCCAAGAGGAGATCTTTCTCGCCGGTTGGGGTTTCTCGCTCGACCACTCCCACCAAAGCCAAGATGTCGGCCTCCGTCGCTGCCTCGGTTTCCATCTCCTCCGCGGCCGCCCTCAGGGCCGGTCGCGCGCAGAAGCGCGCCACCGTCGCCAAGGCTGCTCGCGCGGACGCCAACAACGAGGTGCGTCACCGGAAATCGATTAGACCCCTCTTTATCCACTTTGCCAGCCCGAGAGGTTCCGAGCCGATCGTCTGACCCGTCCGCCCATCCCCCACCGTCCGCAGTCCCGCTATGGCGCGTGCTGGCCCGGCCGCGTCCCCGTGCCCAACGACGTGCCCCTCCTCGGCAACGGGAACATCAAGAAGATCTCCCTCCTCGGTTCCACCGGCTCCATCGGCACGCAGACTCTGGACATCGCGGAGGAGCACCCCGACAAGTTCGAGATCGTGGCGCTCTCCGCCGGCCGCAACCTCGACGTGATGGCCGAGCAGATCAAGAAGTTCAAGCCCAAGATGGTGTCCATCTCGGACGGTGCCGACGTGGATACGCTCAAGAAGATGATCAAGGACATGGACGGGGACCAGCCGGAGATCCTCTTCGGACCCGACGGCATGGTCGAGGTGGCCAGGCATCCCGACGTCGACTCCACCGTGACCGGCATCGTGGGCTGCGCCGGCCTTCCCCCCACCGTCGCCGCCATCGAGGCCGGTAAGAACATCTGCCTCGCCAACAAGGAGACCCTCATCGCGGGAGGTCCCGCCATCGTGCCCCTCGCGGTGAAGCACGGCGTCAAGATCCTCCCCGCCGACTCGGAGCACAGCGCCATCTTCCAGTGCATCCAGGGTCTCCCCGAGGGTGCGCTTCGGAGGATCATCCTGACCGCGTCCGGCGGTGCCTTCCGCGACGTGGAGCTCTCCGAGATGCGTGAGTACGCCAAGTCCGACCCCGGGTTCCTCCAGAAGAAGGCCACCACCCACCCCAACTGGGACATGGGCGCCAAGATCACCTGCGACTCCGCCACGCTCATGAACAAGGCTCTCGAGGTCATCGAGGCCCACTACCTGTACGGTACCTCCTACGACGACATCGACGTCGTCATCCACCCTCAGTCCATCATCCACTCCATGGTCGAGACTGCGGATTCCTCCGTCCTCGCGCAGCTCGGCTGGCCCGACATGAGGCTTCCCATCCTCTACACCATGTCTTGGCCCCAGCGCGTGAACTGCAGCGAGCAGACCTGGCCCAGGCTCGACTTCCTCAAGATGGGCGACCTCACCTTCAGGGAGCCCGACGTCGAGAAGTACCCTTCCCTCACCATGGGATACGCCGCGGGTCGCACGGGCGGGACCATGACTGGCGTGTTCTCCGCCGCCAACGAGCAGGCTGTGGCGATGTTCCTCGACAAGAAGATTGGCTACTTTGACATCTACAACGTCATCGAGAAGGCTATGGAGGCGCACAAGAACGATCTCATCCTGGACCCGACCCTGGATGACATCGTCAACTCGGACCTGTGGGCGCGTGAGCACGTCAAGAAGGTTGTCGAGTCCGGCGTGTGCAAGGAGCTCGTCGCCGTGTAAGGAGAGGATGGCGAGACTTAGGACTTATTTAGCGCTTGCATGTTGATCATGTTGATATCTTATTACGATAACTCACGACCGCCCCTACTCCAGCCCCTCGGGGATGACGAACGGGAGCTTGAAGAAGGTGATGATCTTGCTCTTGATTTGCGGCAGCGCGTTCTCTATCCCGTGTCCCATCCCCGCCACCTCCAGCAGCCTCCGTTCGCCCACCTCGATGCCCTCCTTCCCCGTCGCGCCCATTCGCATGTTCACGCTGGCGTCCCTCACCCACGTCAGCGAGTTATCCAGGGGCGCCGCCTCGTCGTCGTACCCGTGCACCACGTACGCGGAGCACTGCACGAACGGATACTCGTCGTGGTTTACAAGATCCTCCCTGAACGCGTCGGTGAACTCCACGCCGAGCTCGGCAGAGAGGGAGTCCAGCACCGACTCGGGCTTGAACACGGGCGCGAGGAGCATCATACGATCGATCCGTCCCGCGTTCACATCTCTGCTCGCGTACACCGCAGCCACGTACGCCCCCATGCTCGACGCGATCAGACGGATTTGCTTGTCCGGGTTGGCCACCTCCGCCTCCTTCACGGCTGCGTCTAAAGCGTTGAGAGCGCTGGTCACCGTGAACTCGTCACCTTCGGGCGCCAGGTTCGGGGTGAGGAGTGGCACGTCGTAGGTGCCGAAGACGTCCCTTAGGTACATGCACGCGAAGGAATCCTCGGGCGGGGACATCATGTTGTGCGCGAAGACGTACACGTAGTCGTTCGGGTCGCCGCCGTACTTGTTGGACCTGTCCTCGGCGTCGGCGTCGGCGTCCTCTTCGCTCTGGTACGTGGTCGATCCGTCGGTTTCGCCGTCGTCGCCGGACTGGCCGACGACCTCCTCGAACGTGCCGGTTCCCGCGTCGCTCTTGTCCCCAAACTTCCAGCCCTTGGCCCGTGGGAAGTTACCCTGCTTCCAGTTGGCGATCCAGTCGTCCGCGGAGTCGAACTCGGCCTGGTTCTTCTCAAACTTCTTCTCATCGCCGTCGCCATCCTTCGACGCCGAGACGCGGTGGGATCGACGAAGAGGACGCGAGGGGAGGCGGGCGAATCGCGCCGATCCCGCGGTGCGAGTGCGAGCGCGGATGCCCGCGACACCCGTCGTGAGCGACACCGTGACGGACATCGTGTCTCCGCGCCTGTTCGTTGTGCGATCTCGGATAACTTCTTTGGCGCCTTCGAGAGAGACGTGTCAGGTCCGAGAGTGGAAAACCATTTGGAGCCGGGCGCCACAGTGAGACGCGGCGGGGACCACATCCACGTGACGGCATCATCGACGCGAACACGTTCGCGCCGTTCTTTGCCGTTTCATCGAGCCTCCCATCGCTCGTCACCCCCCTGACAACTCCGGGACCCGCGCGCGGGCGCCGCCAAGTCCGTCGGTGCGACCCGGTGCCGGTTTTGGCAACGGAGGAGGAGTAATTTAGGGCGTCGTCGTCGTCGTCGTCGTCGTCGTCGTGTGTGTCGCGTGTGTGTCGCCGCTGACATGGGTCCCGCTACTAATGAGGACGTGGAGCACACCATGGTGCTCGAGCACGTCAATCCCACCACCCGTCTGCTGGAGAAGCGTCGGTTGATGCGCGAGACCGAGGAGACGCTCGACGCGCGCAAGTCCGAGTACAAGCTGAAGGAGCAAGGATTCAAGCGAAGGGAAGAGGCGCTCAAGCGAAAGGACCTGGAGCTGCAGGAGTCCCTCGTCCGGTTCAGCAAGTTCCTCCAGGAGAACGACGCGAAGAGGACCGCGGCGGAACGAAAGGCGGCGGAGGAGATCAAGGCGAGGCTCCAGAAGGAGATGGAGATACGCGAACTGACCCGGATGCAGGAAGGACTTCGAGCCGACTTGGAAGATGCCAAGGATGAGGTCGAACGGAACCTGCGGTACGAGCGGTACCTGAGCACGGTGCTCGAAGCCCCCGACAGCTCGTACGGGGAGATACAGGACCTGCTGAACAGGCACAAGACCCTGAGGGTGACCAACGAGGACCTTCGCACTCGCGACGCCGCGCTCAACGACGACGCCGACGCCACCCGCGCCAGGCTCCACTCGTACACGAAACGTATGACGGACGAACGGCTCAACCTGAACAACGACATAGCCAAGTTGAAGAAACGTCTGGAGTCCGCGAGTTTGGAGGTTGAGCGGGCGCAGAAGGCGTCGGCGGCGGACCAGGCCAGTTCGAGGAACCGGACGCTGGAGCACGGCCGGGTGGTGGCGGCGGCGGAGAACCTGTTCCAGCGGTGTCGGCAGCGGAGTAACGTGCAGTACGCGCGGACCAAGGACCCGATCGAGCAGCTGCACGTCATCGGCGACTACGTGGGCGACATGGGGCAGGTGGTGAAACACAAGGGCAAGGTCTGAGGCTAGATAGAATTGAAACGAGTTTATTGGAACTCATCGGAATCCTCTGCGTCGATTCTCAGCCTTCGCCTCCTTCTTCTCGCGCTTGCGCCTCTCCTCCTTGGTCTCCTTCATCCGCGCGTTCTTCTCCATCTCGTCCTGGGTCGGGGTGAAGATCCACGGCAGGATGATGTCCGCCCACAGCTTGTACGTGGCGAACCCCGGGATGATGAGCGCGACGAGCCAGAACCAATCGCTGAACGCGGCGGTGGTGATCAGCACGAAGGCTGAGACGTAGATGATGTCGTGGTAATAGGACGTCATGCCGCCCAGACCGAGGTCCGACCCTCCGTCGATGAGGTTACCCGCCGGGTCGTACGTGGGAGCGCCATGGTGGTTCAGGCTCGAGTAGCAGAACCAGGAGCTCGTCGCGGCGGTGGCGAACAGGGGGTAATGGATCCACGCGGACGCGGTCGAGCCCTTCCACACGAGCCTGAGCAGGACGTGGAAAAGGACGGAACCCGCGACGGTACGGAACAGAAGCTTGAGCCGCGCGGTGTTCTTTTCGGCGCGCTTCTTCGACTTGTCTCCGGCCATGGTGCGCCGCTACCTGGACGCGCCCTCGGAAATGTAGTAAATTCGATCGCTCGAGGTGCCGAAGTGCGAAGCCAAACTCCGAAAGTCTATCCACTCTCGCCACAGCACAGTGCGCACACCTCCCGAATCGGTCGGGTATAAACGCGATGCCGTCGATCACAATGTCGTCCGCGCTCGTCACGCGTGGCCCCGTGGCGGTATCGAGGCTCAAGCGCCCATCCTCGCGCGTCACCGCCCGTCGCCACGGACCTTCCTCGATCCGCCCCATCGACGTGTCGCGGTGGAGCCGAAGCGCGGCCCTCTCCCGCCGCGGTCGGCTCGTCTCCACCCCGGGCGCGATCGCCGATCCCGAACCGCCCTCGTCTTCAACCTCCACGACCGCCGTCGTCGTCGATGCGCCGGACGTGGGCGCGCACGGGTCGGGCGTCGCACCTTCCCCGCCCCAGCCCAGCAGGACAGTCGTCGTGGGCGGCGGTCCAACCGGCCTAGCCGCGGCGATAATGCTCGCCCGACGGGGCTGGACCAACATCGAGGTGTGGGAGCGGCTGCAAGCCCCGCCCTCTCCGGACGCCACCGAGATCTGGGGCGATCCCAACAGGAGCTACTGCATCGGCGTGAGCGGCCGGGGCCAGATCGCGCTGAAACGCCTCGGCGCGCTCGACCGCGTGTTGTCCTACTGCAAGACAGTGAAGGGCCGCATGGACTGGTCCCCGCAGAACCCGGCGGGCAAGGAGACCATATCGAACAAGCAGTACGACACGCAGGTCATTCAACGGGACAGGCTCGTGGCGGCGCTTCTGATGGAGATTGAAGACAAGTACTCAGACGTGGTGACGGTGACGCACGGAGTTCAGTGCGTGGACTGTGTTTGGACCGGCGGCGGGTCGGCGGTGTTAACACGCGAGCCCACGGAGTGCCGGTCGGATGAGCACAAGTCCGGGGACGAGGATGATGAGGAGGTGTGTGAACCGGGTTTGGTGAACGACGAGGCGGGGGTGAAGGTGACGGTTCATGTCCCGTTTGTAGTCGGCGCGGAGGGCGCTTCCCGTCGCAACGCGGTGATGCGCGCTATGGACGACGACAGCCGCTGCGGCGTGAAGATGGTTCGGTTCCCGGATACCAACCCACGGGTGTACAAGACGATACCGATCAACCTACCGGAGTCGTACAGAAACGACCTCAACTACAGCGCCAGGACCGACGGCGGCGTCGCGCTCGAGGCTTTGCCCACGAAGGAAGGTTTGCTGGTGGGCATCTTGCTCGTCAAGCCCGGGGATACGGAGACGTGCGCCAAGCTCGAGTCCAAGGAGAGTTTACGAGAATACTTCGACGAGGATTTCCCCATGTTCACCGAGTTCGTCACCGACGAGGACCTGGACTTGATGGCCAAGCGGTCTCTCTCCACGTTGCCGACCTTTGCGTATTGCGGCGGCGGCGCCCTGCACAGGGTGGTCGGCGAGGCTGGCGAGGCAGACGAGGAGGCTGGCGGCGCGTGCCTCCTCGGGGACAGCATCCACACCGTCAAGCCGTACTTCGGTCTCGGCGTGAACAGCGCCTTCGAGGACGTCACCGTGCTCGACGACTGCCTCACGTCCGCGGCTGCTTCCGGGAAGTGGCCGGAGGCTTTGGGCGCTTACTCCGCTTCACGCGCGGAGGACGCCAAGGCTTTGGTGGACATCTCGCGTTCGTTCGACGGCGGGTTCCTGACGTTCGTGCTCCCCCTCATCCTGGACGGGATCTTCTCCAAGCTCGCGCCCGGCGTGTTCATGCCGAACACGATCCAGATGACGCAGAAATACGACTGGAGGTTCTCCGAGGTGGCCAGACGGAAGAGGCGCGACAGGACTCTTCAGCTGGGGATCCTGGCGACCGCGCTGGGTGCGATGGGAACCGTCGCGTTCATGGTCGTGAGGGCGCTGGTGGGAGTGGTGATGCGCGCGATGGCGGGTGGTTTGGCGGCGTGAGAAGGGAGTGTGACATTCAGTTAGCCAACACGTGTGAGGTGGTCGAGCTGGGAAAACCTTCGAGCTCATCTGTGAGGCACCTTCACGAGTGTGTCATTTTTTTGGGGGCTTGCAGAACCCTATTTTTCCCGCGGGTGATGACAAACCCCCGTTCTTGGTTCAAGCATCAGGGTGTCCTTTGGGAATCCCAGTCATCACTGATGGCCAGTCAGAAGAAAACGGGATTTGGTTTTATCCGCAGAGCCAGCTCAGAGCCAGGAAGACCGGATAGGGGGACCTCCCGTGGAACACACCATACACGCACTCTTACCAGACTTTTCCGTCGGAAACACCTCCACGGAGATGTTCGCCCTCACCTCTAAGACTATCGCGCCGGTGAGTGTCATCCCCGTCCCCGCGACGTGCGCGCGAACACCGTCCATCGCGCGCCCGACCGTTAAAAAACCAAAAACTCGAACATTTTGTCCGATCTTGCCATCTAGACGCGGTCTCGCCGGGGCTCCGTGACGCTCGCGGCGGGCGTTCACCCTCGAACGATCCATCGGCGATGTGTATAGACCAAATTGGCACACCACGTGCGTCGGTCGTCGCGCGGGACATTTCGCGCCGCGATCGACCCGCGCGCGTCCCTTGGCCGCAAAACCGCCCTCCTCCCTCCCCTCGGTCGGCGTTCCGTGACTCACGAATGCACACTCCGTCTCTCTCCCTCTTCGCATCGCAGGTGGCCGCGCTCCGCGCCACCAAGGCTCAACCCGCCAAGTCCCGCGCCGTCGTCGTCACCCGCGCGGCGAAGGACCCGCGCGGCGTCTACATCGGCAAGGGCAAGTGGATCCAGGACGACGACGCCAAGTACGCGTCCCGCGACGACTGGTTCACCGGCGGCTGGCCCGGCGGTGAGGTCGGCCTGAAGGAGGGGTTCATCCAGGAGCCCTTCGAGAAGCCCTCCGGGGGCCAGGCGGAGGAGTACGACCTCCCCGAAGACTACAAGGGTGAAGACACCGTCTACATCGGCAAGGGCAAGTACGTCAAGGGCGACGCCAAGAAGTTCGCGGGCAGGGATAACCTGTTCACCGGCGGCTGGGCCGGCGGCGAGGTCAGCCTTAAGAACGCGGAGCAGCTCAAGCTCAAGGTTGGCGACTACGTTCAGATCAAGCAGAAGAGCGGCGGAATCTTCGGCTTTTTCGCAACCATCACCGGCGGGCCTCCGAAGACGGGCACCGTGAAGAAGGTCGAGGCTGGCAAGAGCGGCGCGGTCAAGGTGACCGTCTCCGTCCTCCCCTTCGACAACGCGGTTGTGTACAGGGGCGATGAGCTCGAGAAGATCGACGCCAACTAAATCACACCGCACGTCGTCGACATACATTATTTCCACTTCTTTCATAACTAGTTGCTGAGGTGCTGATTTGGCACTGACCCGTCGCCGGGTCCGTCTCTCTGGAACCTCATGTAAATCAAAACATCACGTATTACTCACGAATCGTGTGATTACTCTCTTCGTATTTCATTCTTAATCGTTGTACTGGCGCGGCGACCGGGGGAAACACCCAGGTCATATTCCGCCGCGTCTTCTGCCGCTAAATTGTTGGTACATCTTTATCGTGACTCGTCCGTGCTTCGTCCTCGAGCCGCGTACGCACAACGCGCTCGTCCACCTCCTCGAGTCCACGCCCGTTCATCATTCGCCCACTTCACTCATTTCCCCTTGATGACGCCCATCTCCCTGAGCTTGGTGACGATGTTGATCACGCTCCCGAACCACGCCACCGCCCTGATGGCGGCAACCTCCGGCTTGCCGTTGCGCACCTCGCGACCAGCCCATATCCTAACCTCCGTGGACGCGAGCATCATCGCCAGGTCCGTGGCTGACGACGACCGCGCGAACGGGTTGTTGGGCAATCCGTCGGGCGGCTTGTGTGAACTCGTCGCGTCCAATGCGACTCGCGCCAGCCTCTTCGGGTTGTGCGCCACGAGAAAGTGGATGAGGTTCTGGCACCACACGCGGCTGTACGCGTTGAGCCTGTCCCGAGCCTTGAACGAGAACCAGAGCTTGACCCTGGAGCGCAGTGGCCGGGCGGGGACGCGGTACTTGGCGGAGCAGACCCTGCAGTTGGTCTCGCGGTTGCCCTTGGTTCGCATGGAAACCTTCTGCCACTGGCGAAGGCACTTGGTGTGCACAAACTCCTGTTTTGGATTTAGAAATTGAAAAAGGTCAGCGCACGTGGGTCACTTGTTGGAGGGGGGTTCGCCAATTCGTGGTTGCGGTTCGCAGTGCCGTCGGAATCGTGACTGGAACGTCATACGAAAATCCGACGTGGCGAGCACTCATTTCGCAATTCTGCTTTCCAGCATTTTAGCTCGTTCGCGCGGGAGTTATTTTTCCCGGCTTTCCGCGAGGCGAGGGGGCGGGGGTGTTGTCTTACCTGGGAGCCGGTGCAGTCGCACGGGGCGATGAGCTCGCCGCGCTCGGGGCCCGCGAAGCAGAACCTGCAAGAGTTCGTGGGTACACAGAATCGGCACTCCAACTCGTCGTCGTCCTCATCCTCCGCGCAGGACGCCTCCTCGGGGAGATGGTTCTGGTCCAGAATGTCCCCGGGAACCTCCTTCGCCAGTGTGAAGAGACAAGAGTTGGAGCAGCATCGCGTGGGGGGTTTGGCGGGCTCCTCCATCTCGAGGTCGAGAGCCTCGTTGTCGGCGACGCAATGGTTGCGGAGCTCCCAAAGCGTCAGGCCGGTGCCCATGAAGATGAGTCCCGCGCGCGACATGGCGTACGCGTTCGCCGGGATGCCGCGGTTTTTAGAAGCCGAAAAACTTTACACCGCGGTGATCACCTCCGAAGACTGAGCCGGAGCGTATCGCCGCGACGTCGAAGCCGTCGATGCGTCGCGCTTTGATGCGAGCGTCGTGAGAAGACGAAGATGCCGGCGCGGGGTCGGTCGAGGTCGATCGCGCGCTGCGTTGTGGCCTCGTTCACGCGGTCGCCTCGCTCGATATTTAAGACTGAGAGACACTCAAAACCGCGCGAAGAAGCGAGGATCTTGAGAAATCTGTGACACCTGGCATTTGCTGTGACCCATAAAGCCCGATCAAAGCTCCGCCTCTGAGGGACGCGTGAGACGCGTATTCGAACATCTCTGGGTGTATTTACAAGTCACCAGGCGCTTCCACGCCGTCTATGTACATCCATCTACGCGTCGCCGCCGTATCGCATGACAGTTCCAATCGCCGCGCGAGCCAACGCCTTGGTTCCGGTCGTGAACGTCCACGGCGCAACCGCCCGGCAGTCCTCCCGGGCTCGTTGGTAGGCGTCGTACCAGTTTTCTGAGCTGTGCTTCCACACCGCGCTCTCCGCGAGGTGGGTGTCCGTTTGGCGCCTGAGCACGTCGCCGTCTCGAACGACGGCGTCCAGTTCGAGGGTCACGCGGTCCAGTTCGGAGGTGAGTTCGGCGGTGACGGATGCGAGCTCGAGACGGAGCCGGTCGTTCTCGGCGGTCAGTCGCGACACGTCCTCGGTCAACGAGTCCTCCCGCGTGGGAAGTTCACGCGAGTTGGACGGCACGTGTACACGCGTGTGGTCGTCAGCGTACGCGGGGCAGTCACCGATGTGTGGTCCGTGAAGCCGGTGGTCTATGGAGCCGGCGTCGAATGATGAGGTTGGTACCTGGCAGGACCCTCGGGACCCCGACACCGCAGCCGCGACGACGACCGCGTCCGACCTCGCGTCGGATACGACCGACCCGCCGGACACCACGTACACGAGAACGACGCACACGGTCACGAGCACGATGCCCAACGGGAGGAAGAACCTGGCGGGGCCCAAGGACCTGACCAGCGAGCGCCAGTCGTCGTCGTCGACGGAGCTCGAAACTTCCCGCGTAAAAATATCCACTGCGCTGCTCTCCGCGAGATTCTCCCCGCCCGTGGCGGTCCCAACGTCTTCGACGGGGAGGTTGGGCTTTGCGCTGGAGCCGCGTTTGACGACGGCGAGCAGGGCGACGAGGTCGGATGCCGCTCGGGAGGCGCCCGCGGTGAGCGATTCCTCGGCGAGCCTGAGCCACTGGTCGACGCCGGCGGGCTCTGCCATGTCGTTGCGCAGTCGTTGTTGCGCATCTGAGTAGGAGGAGGAAGAGTGTCTGGGCGGGAACCTCGAGATGACGCCCGCGTCGAGGTCTTCGAACTCGTCGGCGACGTCGACGTCGGAGTTGGAGTCGGCGCGGGCGAAAGATCCGGCGGAAAATCCAGTGGGGGTGCCCGGGTTTAGGGCGGGTGAAGACGCCCGGCGGGGCTCGAGGACGTCCCCAAAGTTGTTGTTGTTATCTTTGGCGCCATGTTCAACCACGACGGCATCTCGTTCGTCGTCGGAGTGGGGCGCTGACGGGGGACTCAAAATATCCCAGTCGTCGAAGCTGTCCATGCTGCCTTTCTGTCGTGAAGGTTGCGCACCCGCGCGCGTCGGGGCGGACATGACGCTCGGGGCGGTAGTCAGTGTTCGCCGTCGTTGCTTTTTCAGGCAAAAAGAGCCACGCCGCTGAGCCACGATTGCTCGTTCAAAAGATATGCGTCGTCATCGTTGGGCGCGACAGAGGAGTGGCGCACCGGAACAGTGAGGGATGTCGGGGTGGAGGTTCAGAACAGCGAGCGCGGAGGTCGACCCCGAGGTGCTGCGGAAGGAGGAGGAGGGTCTGATCACGCTCATGAAGGAACGCGCGCTGGTGCGGTGCAGGGAGACGCAGAAGGACTACTACGAGTGCGTCAAGGGGCGGACGATCAGCATCGCGTGGGCCTGCAGGGAGAGTGCGAAGGCGATGAACGACTGCCTGCACCAACACACGGACGACACGGCCCTCGATGAGCTCAAAACTCGGTGGCTGAGCGCGGGACGGCCGTCCATCGCGGACAGGGACTCGCGCTTCGCCAAGAGCTACGTCAAGAGCTGACGTCGACTTAGGTTTAGACCTCTGATAGAGAACAATATAGTAGCGCGCGCCTAATTGACCGCCTTGTCTATGCGCTGATCCACCGGGATGACCTCCTTCTCGTACCCGCCGGACAGACCCTTAAGCCTGCGCGTGAGCAGCGCCTCGGACAACAAGCCACCTACGACCCTCTTACCCAAACCCATGATCGAGTCCATCGAGCCCGTGAACTCCGTGATGAGCGGCGACATCTTAGGGTGCTCCACCATCAGTCCCCCGGCGCAGTTCATGCACTCGCCCTCCTCCACCAAAAAATCCACCACATCATCCGGAATGGGCGCGAACGCTACGGTGCTGCCGTCGAAGCCCGCGGATCTCTCGCCGGTTTCGAGGTCGGTCACCACGATGGCGCCCACGGTGGACGGGGGCGACTCGCCGTAGGATGTGATGAACGAACGCGCCTCATCCGTCGACTCGGGCTTCTCCCGTACCTTCCCCTCGTGCACCACCACCTGGTCGCACGTCACCAGCATCGTGTCCACGGCGAGGGGCCACTGACCGGCCATGTCCGGACCGAGCTCGTTCGCCATCTTGTCCACGATGGCGTCAGCCTTGGCGCACGCGACGGCCATGACCAAATCCTTGGGGGTTAATTTGGTCCGATCCCCGACCGCCTTCTCGTCGATGTCGGCGACGGCGACGGTGTAATCTATGCCCATCTCCTTCAGGATCGCCTTGCGGGTGAACGACTTGGACCCGAGGATGACCTTGATCCCCGCGTCCTTGAGCTCGGCGGCGGTCGCGGCGTCCGCGGAGGTCTGGCCGCCGGATGCCTCACCGACGGACGCCTCGCCGCCGTAGCCCCCCTTCGCGCTCCCGGCCTTCTTACCGCTGCCCTTGGCGGACACGGCGACCCAGCGGGAGGAGGACGATGCCCGGTTTCCCATCGAGGGTCGAAGCGCGGGCGCGGCGCGGGCGAGCAGCGGGACGAGCGTCGCGCGCATGTTCCAATGACGATCGAACAGTTCACGCCGTCTCTGCTTGAACCAATTAAAAAAAACCATCGTCGGTGCCAACAGGACACAAGGCGGACGCACGTCGTAGGCCCGGCACTCCCCTCACTCCCGGCGGGTCCGGATCGGTGGACATGATTGAAACCGCACACGCCGTGCGGTGCCGGCCCGTCGCGGCGCATCGTCGATCCCTCGTCGGCTCGCGCGTGCGCCGGGCGCGGCCGGTCCGAGGTCTCAAGGGTGGGCACCCTCTGCGGGTGAGGGCGCAGGGCGACGAGCGGGGGTCATCGCCCGGTGGGCTCATCGCCGGGGGTCTGAAGAACGCGCTGGGATTCTTCAAGGCTCGAATGGACGAGATGATGGAGGACGACGAGGAGGCCGCGGTGTCGCGCGTGGTGCAGCGCTCGCCCGACGACGGTTCGGTGGCGTCCTGGTCAATCGATCTCGACGTCTTCCTCCGGGAACCGACGACGCCGCTCTCGGCGAAGTCCGCGGCGTGCGTGGAGCGAGTGTCCCTCGGGATGACGTGCGAGTTCGCGGAGAGGGACGCCGGGGTCTACCCGAGCAGGGGCGGCGCGGGGGTGCGGGGCAGCAGGTACTTCGTCGACGACGGGCTGGCGGATCCATCCGGCGCGGATGCCACACCGGGCTTCTTCTGGATCGCGGACGAGCCCGGGTACTTCAAGTTCACGACGCGACTGAACGAACCGGTGGTGGCGTCGGGGAAGACGGTGCTACCCGCGGGTGACGTCTACTTCAACGCGAAGATCGACGTGGGTGAAGGAGACGAAGGTAACGATGGGACCGAGCGGACTACGTCGGTTCGCATGACTTCAGGCGTGGCCACTGTCAAACAGGACGTGAAGGCGTCGTTCCTCGGTGCGGATTACAGCGGGATCATGGCGGAGTACATCGTGGTGGGTACGTTCACGGGCACGAGGCGGAACTGAGTAGTGGAGGTGCGGGTGGTAGGATTCGACGACGAACGGTCGTGAGACGGCTAAGTACACCTCAAACTAAAATATCGTCGTCTCGAAGAGTCGGCTAGTGATCTAGTGTCCGATGCCTCCCATGAACTTGCTCGGATCGGGCGCGGCGCCGTTGAACTCCGCGCCGGAGAAATCGAACCCAGGGTGCTCCTCCGCGAACCTCTCCTTCATCAGCCGCGCCTTCTCCGCCTCCTCCGCGGCGGGATCCAACCCTCCGTGTCCCTTGAACAGACTGACCCACGGCCTCCCTTTGTGCAGCTTGGTCATCTGCATGTGCAGCTCGCCGTCCTCCAGGGTCCAGAAGCTATCACCCGCCTTGACCTGCTCCGTGAGTTCGTGGTGCAGGTACGGCGGGTTGCCCTTGATGCCGAACCTAACGGACGTGCTCGTCACCTCCACGTCGAGGATCTTCGCCTTGACCCCGGGGGGCGTGCGCACGTAGAAGTTGCACTCGTCCAACGTCTGATCCCACTCGTACACGACCCTACCCTCGTGTGTGTACGCGTGACGTGTCGTGGGCGCGAGCTTGTCCCCCATCGCGCCGGTTGAAGTGTGGGGCACCGACGGTGCGCCCGCTAAAGTGTCGGCGATCGAGGAGGGTTCAAAGAGTTTTAGATGTGTTACGCAACGGTCTGTGCTCGCTATGACAATAAGCTACGTCCTAAATGCACCTACATCGGTGTCGGCTAATCTTACATAGATCTAACGTACAACCTAATCGTTCACAGCACGCTGCTGTCGCTCGCCATGATGTACCCAGCATGGGCGAGCGCGGCAATCAGCGATGCTCCGTATAAGCGATTTCTCAAGGGAGGGTTATAATTGAACCCGATCCGTATGAGCGGAAGCATCGGAGCGTATATCAGCGGGACCATGAGCTTACGCTGAATCGCAGCCTTACGCGCTTCGTTCAGCTCCTTCCACTGGTCCACGTCGTCCTTACCCTCCGCCATCGCGCCGTGCAAAGTGTTACAAATGATGCAAAGGTGGTGACAAATCTTATTGGAAAATTTTAAACTTTAGTTACTGGAGCGCCGAGATGGACTGCGCCGCCGCCGCCGCCAGCTTGGCGTGGTTCTCGTCGAGTACCACGCCTTGGGGGGGAACTTCTCCCCAGTGCATCTTGAAGATCTGGACGCTCATCTTGGGGATTTGGATCATGAGCTGGTCGTTGTCCTGCTGGATGATGCCCCGCTGCTTGTTGCCGCTGTTCTCCCACCCGCCAAACTCCGCGCTCTGGGAGTTGTAAACCTCCTCGAACCCGGCGCAATTCTCCCACGGGTTTCCGATGGCGATGCCGTACAGACCATCCGCGTCCCACTGCCCGTCACCCGCGTTCACGACGACGATCATGCGCTCCTTCTCGCCAGTCTCCGGGTCCTCGTGGTACCTCTCGCACGCCAGGATGCCGTTGTTGTCGTCGCGGTGCGTTCGGGTGTAGTTGCCCATGGTGAGCGCCTTGTGGCTGACCCGAACCTCGTTCGCAGCCTTGACGTGGGCCATGCCTTGTTTGGCGTACAACGCCCCGTTGTCGACGCCCTTCTCGGCGATCATGTTGAGCAAACCCCAGTCGAACTTTTCGTCATCGCCGATGTGCCAGTGACCGTCCTGGTGAACCTCGGTGCCCATGAACATCATCGGCAAGCCTTGGCCGGCGCACATCACGCCCCACCACAGCCTCGCGCTGGCCCTCGCGCGCCACTCGCCACGGCCGCCGAACCTGCTGACCCAGTGCCCGAGGTCGTGGCTGTGCCCGGGTCTTTTACCGCACTGGTCGTGCGAGCCCAGGAGGTACTTGACGCACTGCGCGTTGCCCCCGTAGCCACCCTTGAGCCGGACCATGTACTCGAGCTGGTCAAAGTTGCCGTTGTACTGCCACGTCATGTCAGCCGCGTCGTCGCACCCGGATAGAAGCCACACGCTGTCCGCGCCGAGGTCGTGGACGACGAACGCACCCTCCGGGTTGTGCTCGGCGACGACGAACCTGTCGGGGTAGTTCTCCCGGCAGCGCCGAGTCACCTCGGTGCACAGGTCCGGGGACATGGAGTGCGCGGAATCGATCCGGATGCCGTCGACGTTGTACTCGCCGAGCCACGTGTCCACGACGCCGGCGAGGTAACTCTTCACCTCGCCCTTCCAGAACGCGAACCCTTGGCCCCAGCCCGTGTCGCCCGAGCGCTCGAAATAGATCCCTCCGTTCTCGTCGGGGCCCCAACCGTCGTACTCCCACAAAGAGTTTCCGTTGGCGGCGCCGTGGTGGAGGGCGACGTCCACGAAGACGGCGATGCCGCGTTTGTGCGCGGCGTCGATGAAATCGGCAAAGTCATCCGGTGACCCGTACGGCCCGTGGACGTTGTGCATCATCCTCGGGTTGTACCCCCACGCTCCGCCAAACTCGGTGGTGGGCAAGAGCTGGATGGCGGTGAAGCCCATGGACGCGATGTGGTCGAGCTTGCGAACGAGCGCGACGAAGGTGCCGGGGTCGGTTCCAAGGCTCGGGTCGTTGCGGCCGGTGAACGTGCCGACGTGGAGCTGGTAGATGACGTACTCCTCCTTCGGCCTGCGTTGAAACGGCGACCACGCGAACCGCGTCGGGTCCCAGATGTAGCACACGTCCGTTTCAAACTCAGCCTCCCGGGCGTACGGGTCACGCCGTGTGAACACGTGCCCGCCCGGCATGGATACCTCGTAGTTGTACCTCCACCCGTGTCCAACCTGCTGAACCTCGAGCCGCCAGTTCCCGTCGTCGCCGCGGGTCATCGGATACCGGGTGGGTTCGGGTAAGGGCGCGTCCCTGTCGAAGGGCCTCAGGGGATCGGGCGCGCCGCCGTAGATGCACAGAGTCATCTCCTCGGCGTGGGGCGCCCAGACGCCGAAGTGGGTGCCGATGGACGTCACGTTGGCGCCCAGCCGGGACCGCGCGATGGAATCCGGGTGCTCAGCGGAGGCTTGCGCCGCGGCGGCTTGTCCCGCCGGGGTGGCGGCGACGGCGGCTGCATCTGCAGCCTCCGTCGCGGACGCCTGCGCGATGAGGTCGTCGGCGCTGAGCTCGAACTTGCCGATCTTCGGTCCCGGCGGCGGCGGGGCCTTGCCCTCCTCGCCGACGCTGACGGGTCCCCCGACGTTGGTCTTCCTCGCCTGCGCCAAGATGGCGTCGCGGATGCCGCTGCTGGTGTTGTTCTCCTCGGAAAGTTTCTCCTCAACCTTGGCGCGCGCGATCGCCGCGTTGGGGTCCTCGGCGACAGGCTCCGCGGGAGCGGCGCCAAGGTCGGTGGGGGTCCAATTGGGCACGTTCTCGGGGGCGATCCCGGGAGCAGCGGGAGCCGCAGGAGCCGCCGGTGTCGCGGCAGGCGCGGGCGTGGCGGGCGCGGGCGTGGCGGGCTGCATGCCGGGAGGAGGGGGAGGCGGCGGCGGGACACCCCTCGGCGTCTCGGGCGCGGGCGCCTCGTTGGGCACGGCAAAGCCGGACTGGTCGAGGGGTGCACCCTGCTGCGCGGCGGCCGCGAGCTTCTCGCTCTTCTCGGCAGCCTCGTAGGCGTCAGCCGCCTCCGCAAGTTTCGCGGCGGCTGCCGCGTACGCGGCGGCTGCGGCGTCAGCCTCCGCCTGCGCCGCGGCTTCCGCCTCCACCTGTTCGGCGGCGGCGGCGGCAGCCTTGGCGCGCGCGGCCTCGAGCTGCGCCTCGAGCTGGCGTTCCTCCTCGGCGGCGGCGGCCACTTCCGCGGCTTTCTGCTTCTTATCCTGGAGGTTCTTCGTGGCAGCCGCGAGTCTCTCGGCGGCGGCTGCGGCTTCGGAGTCCTCGAACGCGACGGGGGGAGCGACGCCGGCGACCGCGGCGGCGGGGTCCATCCCCGCGGCGACGGCCTCCTGTGCGGCCCTCTCTTGGGCCTCCACGAGCGCGGCTTGCTCGGCGGCGAGCGCTCGGACTTGCTCAGCCTTCTCGGCGGCGACGGCTCGGGCGCGTTCTTCGCGTTTCTGCGCGAAGAAGGCTTCGCGCTTGGCTGCCTGGTCGGCGGCGTGGTTGGGATCGTTGATGTTCTCGATGACTTCCTGGTTCTGCGCGGCGAAGGCTTCGTACTCGGCCTCGGCGGCGGCTGCTTCCGCCGAGGCTTGGGCTCTGGCTGCCGCCTCGGGATCGACAGCGGCGGGCGCGGCGGGCTCGGCGGCTGTTTTGGGCTTGGCGTCGTCCTCGGGTCCCTCCTCGGGCCTCTTACCGCCGTTGTACAGGATGAACATCTCGGTGCCGAGCTCCGAGCGCATGAGGCGGTCGATGAGGTCGCTCTTGCTTCCGGAGGTCTTGACCCCTTTGATCTTGCACATCGGCTTGAGCTCGGTGATCGTGCTGGCGCGGAGCTCGTCGCGTCGCGTGCACACGCGCTCGTACTCCTCCCCGCCCTCCTCGTCGAACTCCCCGACGGCGGCGATGCGCGGACCCATCAAACCCGCGGCGACGACGCGCGAGCGGGACGTAATCGTCGCGCACGACGCTTTTCCGTCGTTCCGCCCGTGAGTCGGATGCCCGCCGGCGCCGCTTCGGGGAACGCGGGCGGTGTGCGAGGGTTTGCGCGCGCCGCCCGCCTTGAAGGGGCGGGCAATCGCGGTAACACCCGCGATCCTCGCGATTGGCACCGACATCGCGCTGGAATTCGATCCACTCGGCGTCGCGGCCGTACAATGCGCGGCGTTCGCGAACCTCCTTTTCGCGGATTCACAGGCTGAGTCATATTTTCGCGGTTTTTCTGTTCTATGGGCAAAAAGAACCCAAAACGACGAGTCAATCGACCCGAGTCTCGATACCCTAAACCATCTCTGCAGTGCCAATGATTGCGCTTTTGCAAGTCGAGATTTGCAGTCGCCTCCAAAACATGGACAGATGGAATCGCATGGCACGCGCACTGGTCACAACTTTGAGCACCTAGGATGGACGAGTTCGTCGAGGCTCCACCCGCGCCGCCCCCCGCGGCCGCGGACGAGGACTTCTTCGCGGCCGCGCCCGCGCCACCCGCGGAGGCGGCTCCCGCGGAGACTTTCGAGGCTGACCCCACGCCCGCGCCCATGCCCCCCAGCGCCAGCCAAGGGTCCGGGATGGATGAATTCTTTCAATCCTCCGAGGCGCCCCCAAGTGCGCCTCAGTCGCTCCCGTCGGATCCGGATCTGTTCAGCGAGCCCGCGCCCGCGCCGCCGCCCGTGGCTGCCGAGGAGGAGTTCTTCTCATCGGCGCCCGCCCCGATGCCGGCGGAGACCTTCGCGGTGAGCGAGACCACCGCGGCGTGGAAGGCGGAGGCGGCCGCGGCGATCGCGGAGAAGGAGTCCGCGGAGACGCGCGAGCTGCAAAACATAAGGGAAGAGGCCAAGGCGGAGAGGGACCTGATGTACTCGCAGCGCGAGAAGCAGCTCGCGGCGGCGCACAAGGCTAACCGCGAGCGTGAGGTGCAGGCCCAGACCGACTACAAGGGCCAGGGCTGGGACGGCGTCAACGCGCTCATCTCGGGCGAGGGCAAGACCTCCTCCGACCTCGGACGGATGCGCCAGATCCTCACCCGTTTGAAGCACGCCAAGCCGGCGTCGTCGGCGAGTGGGATGTTCTCCAGTTGATCGGGAAAACTTAGAAGGGGATGCGGCGTTTTAGCCTTTGAAATGTGACGCTTTTTGAAACCAAAATTGAACCGGTCGCGGTCAAAAAATCACGCGACGCAAATCACGCGATGGATCACGCGATGGAAAAAGTGAAGAAAACGTGGGGGTCAGGATCGAAACGTCACCACGCCGACGCACTCTTCGCGCCGCCGACGTCGCATGCTCTCGAGCCTCCGTCATCGAATCGCGCTCGCATCCGTCTCGGCGTACTCACTCGCCCACAGTTCCCGCCCGTATCGCGCGCGAACCGCCCGCTCTTCGCTCGTTCACCGCCGCGCGATGGCCACCAAGGAGACCGGCGCCATGACCCCCGGCGATACCGCCGTCGCGGACGTCTCCAAGGACGGCGCGTTCGTCCGCAAGGATGCCATCTTCCGCAACAGGATCACCCCCGACGGCGAGTACACCCCCGAGAGCGGCAGGTACCACCTGTACGTCTCCTACGCGTGCCCGTGGGCGTGCCGCGTTCTCTCGCTGCTTCACCTCAAGGGTCTCACCGAGCACATCACGGTGTCGTCGGTGCACCCCACGTGGCAGCGCACACGACCGAACGACCCGGACGATCAACACGCGGGCTGGTGCTTCCTGGGCGAGGACGGCGCGTCAATCTCCGGGCCGTCCGGTGTCGGCTCGTTCCCCGGGGGGCCCAGTCACGCGTGCACTCCCGACGATCTTTTCGGAAGCGTCTTTGTGCGAGACTTGTACGACAGGGCGATGGACGGCGCCGCCAAGGGCACGCGGTTCACCGTGCCCATCCTGTGGTGTAAGAAGACTGACACGATCGTGAGCAACGAGAGCAGCGAGATCATCCGCGACCTCAACTCCCAGTTCAACGACATCGCCGGTGACAAGACGCTGGACCTCTACCCGGTGAAGTTGAGGCCCGCCATCGACGAGGTCAACGAGTGGGTGTACCACGGCATCAACAACGGCGTGTACAAGTGCGGGTTCGCGACGTCCCAGGGTGCGTACGACACCGCGGTGACCGAACTGTTCAGGTGCCTGGACAAGTGCGAGGAGATCCTGGGTAGGCAAAGGTACATCGCGGGCGACGCGTTGACGGAGGCGGACGTGAGGCTGTTCCCGACTCTGGTGAGGTTCGACGAGGTGTACGTGGTGTACTTCAAGACGAACAAAAAGTTCATCCACCAGTACCCAAACCTGTGGAACTACGTCAAGGACGTGTACCAAACCCCGGGGATGCGACACAGCGTCAACATGTGGCACATCAAGACGCACTACTTCACGTCGCACCCCGTGCTCAACGCCAACGCCATCGTGCCAATCGGACCAAACCTGAACCTGGACGAGCCCCACGACAGGGCCGGGGGCTGGGTCGACGGCACCACCCGCGTGTACGCCAAGTGATCTTCAGACGCAGCGCACGTGCTTGTTGACACCGTGATACGTAGTAATTCAATTCATACGATTCAATTCATAGCGTAAAGTCATAGCCACCGTGCCGTTTATATACGTGCCGTTCGTCGCCAAAACCAAAACCAAAACCAAAACTCAAGCCTCCGGGGTGGGTTCCTCCCTCATGAACGCCGACGGGAGCAACACCCTGCTCTGTACGTTCTCCCGGGCGCGACGTAACCGTCCGACCCCGCCTCCTCCCCCTCCACTCGCCGCGACGACCGACCGCCGCGTGGCTCGTACCCGGTGCCACCTCAGCACGGGCGCCAACGCCCCGCCGCTCTGACCGACGCAAAACTCGAGCAGCGCGCTGCCGTACGTCTCGTTACCGTGCGTCAGTTCCAGCAGCCCGAGGGTCTGGAGCACCACGGCTTTTGACGAGTTATCTTCGCAGCTCGCGATGGCTCGGTGAAGTACTCGCCGGGCGCGGAAGACGCTCTGTCTGCTGACTGATACGTCCGTGGCGGCTACCATGCCTGGCTGGAGCCGCGAGACGACCTCTTCGTCCCCCCGCGGTCGTTTGACCATCTGCGCGTAACTTATCCACGCCTTGACGTCGCGAGGCGCGCGGGTGAGGTGTTCCTCTGCGGGTGTGAATGAAGGCGGGCGGCGGTCAGGTCAGTCGGCGTCGGTTGAGGAAAAACCAAAAGACGCGCGAACGAGATATTTTGTTACTACGAGCAGCTCTCATGTGCGAAGGGGCGCGGGGTTGGGGCGCGCACCGAAGGCGTTTTTGGCGTCGTCCACCCGTCCATGGCGCCACGCGCACAACGCACGCTCGTATCCGTCCGCGAGCGGAGCAGCGCGGCGGCACACGACGCGCCCGAAGTTCACGGGGACATCCCCGAATGTCGCGTGTGCCGCCTGTCGGGCCGTTACCTTGGCCCTGGCCGTGGACCACCGTCCGTGGTGCGCGAGACGGCGCGTCCCGACGGGCCTCTCGGGGACCGCGGACGTCGATGACGCGGGGTATACTCGGGAAATCACCGACTGCATCCTTCCGCGCGTGTCTTGCGTGCGTAGCGCCGCGGTCAATGGCGTTCCGTGAGGCGTGTGCTCGCGACGTAACTGGCACACGCCCGCCAGATTTCGGATGCTGATTCTGTTTCGCGCGCATTTGAACGTCGGTTTCAAGCTCTGCGGGTTTCAAAGCGAAGGTTCGGTCAAGCGAATCTCGCTGACCCATTTCTCGTGTGGATGCCTTTCAATCCATCTTTCAAAATAAAGCTAACATTGCATCTCTCAGAAGTTGATGCCGACCTTGTCGAACTGCTGCCGGACCGAGTTGGGGACCATGTCCCCTACCTGTCCCAGCGCGCCGCTCAGCTGCGAGTACCCACTCTTCGCCGCGCCGCTCACGGCCTCGGTGAACCCTCCGACGATGCCCTGCGCCTCCGCGTCACCCTCCGGCGGCGGCTCCGGCGCCCTCACGACTGAGTGCCCGACGCACGCGAGGAAGCCCGCGGTGAGTCCTCCCATGAGAACCTGGGACACGTTCGTGGCGACCATGAGCACGAACGCGGAGAACATCACCATGGCGGCGCCCTGCGCCCTGAGCGAGTACGTCTGGCCGTTGTAGTGGAACTCGGAGGCTCGTACGTAGAACACCCAGACCCACGCCATTGCGAGCGCCGCGATGACAATCAAGGAGAAGGGCTTCGTGACGACGCACGCGACCGCGACGAAGAGCAGGACGAGGGTGTAGTTGTATCCAAAATCGTTGGTGTTGCGCCTGAAGCGGTGCAGGGCGTCGCCGACGGACTCGGGGCAGCTCAGCTTCCTGATGTCAACCTGCGGGGCGGAGGGCGAGAACCGTTAGGGACATTTTTGAGATTTATCGGACGAGTGGTGGCGCACCAGCATGAGCCAGGGTGAGGACCGGACCCAGAGGGCCTTGACGGCGACGAGAATCTTATTGGCGACGGTCAACGCCACTCCGGGAAGGCCGAGCGCCTTGGCCTTCCCATCCTCGTCCCCGTCGTCGATGCTGCGTGTTCGCGCGTGCATGGCTTCTGCAGTCTTCAAAGTTTTCTCGAGTTCACAGCGAGTTCACACGAGAAATACCAACGGGCCAGTGCGCATTTATCGGCACGTCGAGACGCGCGCTCGAGTCTTCATCTCGGAGCGGTCGACGATGGGAAAAAATCAGAAACGCGAGGCCAAGAACACGACCGACACCCTCGGGATGTCCTCGACGGTACGCGCACCCCCGCGGTGTCCATGCATCCACCGTCGCCGACGCGTCTGTTCCCTTTTCCTGTGCCGCGGCCCGATCGGCGACCGAGATCTGGCGTGAACCCATTCCGACAATTGACTCCACGCCACCCACCCTGACTTTAACATCGCAGGAGCGCATCCTGAAGCGCATCCACGAGCTGTACGAGAATGGCCTGAACCCCGGATCCGACGGCTCCGTCGGCCTCCTCTCCATCGCCGCCGACCCTTTGCTACAGATGAAGATCTACAAACCCAGGAAAAAAGTGAACGTGATGTTGATCGGCAACCACAGCGCGGGCAAATCCAGCTTTATCAACTGGTACATCGGGGAGAGCGTGCAGACCACGGGGGTGGCCATCGAGACCCGCGGCTTCACCTTCGTCACCTCCGGACGTAAGCGCGACACGCTCAAGGGCGACGCCACCTTCGCCTTCTACGACCACCTCGACGGCCTTTCAAAGTTTGGCAAGGGAATCTCTGAAAACGTCTTCAGCGAGATATCAACCTCCAAGGACCGAAACTTCTCGTGCGTCGATTTCGTCGACTCCCCCGGGCTCGTGGACGGCGAGATGGAGTACCCTTTCGACGTCACCGAGAGTATCGTCTTCCTCGCGGACCACGTCGATCTTATCCTGTGCTTCTTCGACCCCATCGGCCAGGCGCTGTGTAAAAGAACGATGAAAACAATCGAGCGGCTCAACGAGCACCACGCCGAGAAGCTGGCGTACTACATGAGCAAGGCGGACCAGGTGGAGAAGGAGCACGACAGACAACGCGTGCTCATACAAATCACCCAGAACCTCGCGGGTCGCATCAAGAACTCTCACGCGTTCAAGCTGCCCACCATCTACCTCCCTCGCGACGACCTCGCGGTGCCCATCCCAAACGCCCTGGAGGAAGTGTGCGACGACATCGACAAGGCGATCCGTTTGACGGTTCAGAAGAACCTGACGACGATGCGGGACGACTGCGACGCGATCGTCACCGAGGTGGCCAACGCGCGCGAGGTCAACGTCGCGAGGCGACGGGCCAACGCGAGCGCCACGGCGAAAGGGTGGGCGCTGATGGTCTTCGGGTGGTTTTTATTAGCGACTCTGTTTTACACAGCCGTGCTGGAGGCTTGCGCGACAAAGCCGGTGACGACCGCGCTGCGGACCCACGCGCTCCCGGCGCTGGCGCACCGACCTGTGTTCAGGGACCTGGTCGAGGGTTTGCTGCCGGACGGTGGACGCAGGTGGTTCGGGGTGGACCACGGCGGCGCCGTCGCGATGGGCGTTCTCTTTGTGTCGTTTTTGGTGGTTCAGTTTGTCAAGTCCAGGGTGTGGAAGCTCTCGCCGACGATGACCAAGAAGGACGCCAAGAGGCTCGCGGGCTACGAGACGTACGTGAGGGAGGTGAAGGCGGTGCGGGAGGAGCTGTTCAAGGAGTACTTCAAACAGATCCACGACGCCGCGTGAGCGGGCGACGGGACATATTCCAAATTCTTTTCCAGCGATTTATAATACGACGACTATTCTTTGCTACTCGCGCCTCAGCCACACGTGCACCATCCCGCCCCGGTGCCTCACGAACGTCCCTCCCTCGTACTCGTCCTCCTCCAGGTCAGGGGCCTTCTCGACCGTCGCGGCCATCCCGAGGTCCGTCGCGAAATTGACCAGCCGGTCGATCACCGCCTCGCCGCTCTCCCCAGGCCAGTCCCGCACCGGCAGCGTGAGCCACGCCACGCCCGGTGTCGCCAACCGTTTAGACAGCGTGTGCGCCAACGCTTCCGGCAGCGGGTCCTCGTAGCACACGTCGCTGCCCAGTATCACCGGGAAGGTCTCGTCGTCCGGCAGCCGCCGAGCCGCGGCGATGGACGCGAAGGCACTCGCGTCGCCCCCCGAGCAGCTCCCGTCGCCGCCGACCGGCCTCTTCGCCTCCTCGCTCAGCCCTGGGACCGCGGAGAGCCACTCTAAGTGTGCCACGCGCAGCTCGCACCCGTCGCACGCCTCGGCGTTGAGCTCCACGGATCTGTCGAGGTTGGAGAGGAGACCCGGGAGGTAGTCCGTGAACGTCACCCGTCTCGCGCCCAGCCTCGCGGCGAGGAAGCCGACGACGCCGCACCCCGCGCCCACCTCGAGCACGTCCGCGCCGTGTAGGCCAATCTCGCGGTGTCGCGCGATCAGTTCCCGGCACATCACCACCCCCGACGCCCACACCCTCCATCCCAGCCCGCCTTCCACGTAGTCCGTCTCGTGCACGGCGACGGAATGTTCGCCGAAGGTTTGCGTTCGAGTCCCGGGGCCCCGGGCGGTGTAGCCGGAACACGACGCGATGACGGACGCGGCGATGTCCACGGCCTCTTCATCGTCCCACACGAGCGCCTTACGCAACCGGTCGACGCCGCCGTGCCGCTTGAGCTCCTCCACGCACGCTGTCGAGTAGGGAAAAGGAAGGGTGGGCACCGTTAGATGATTCGTGTCGGCGGCGCGACGATGGGGACGGTGGGCGCGCACCTTCGCATGTCACCGCGGTCTGGAGCTTGCGGAGGGAGGCGAGACGTTTCTCGACGTCCGCCCTGTCCCAAAAGAGCGAGTCGCACAGGGACTCGATCTCGGGGAGCAGCTCCATCGCCACACCGCCGCGCGAGATGCACTGGAGTTTGGTTCCGACAAGTTCGCAACTTTTTATCATAACATAAACTATCCTACGCCTTGGCCTCGAGCCACACCACAACCTCGTAGAACCTGCTGCTCGGGAAATGATCGAACAGCGCCATCCTCCGTACCTCGTGCGTCCTACCCAGCGTCGACGCCAGATCCCGCGCCAAACTCGCCCCGTCGCACGCGATGTAAAGTACGGTTCTGAACCCGGCGACGAGCTCCAGCGTGTCCGCGTCCAGACCCGCCCGCGGTGGATCCACGAGCACCACGCCGTCCCTCCACGCGTCCGCTAGTAACACGTCCACCTCATCACCGTCCAGTAAACTCGACCCACCCGTTCCATTCCGTGTACGGGCGAAGACCTCCGCGGGTAACGCCTGGACGCGGGCGTTGGCGACTCCGTTGACGGCGAAGTTTTCATTCGCCGCGGAGACCAGCCTCGGTTCAATCTCCACCGCGGTGACGCGCCCGAACTTGGGTGCGACGGAGACGGTGTGGTTACCGTTACCGCAGTACAGCTCGAGGAGCCACGGCAGTTTATGTAACGGCTCGTCAGCCCCGCCGCGTGTGCCGCGGATGTCGTCGCACACCGAGTGCAGCCACCGAGCGGTGACCTCCGCGACGTCCCCGTTCGGGTTGGAGAAGGCACCCTCCACCTGCTTATATCGCAGGTGCCGACTCGGTGGTGCCGACTCGTCCCCGGTGCTCACGACGCCAGCGGCATCCATCGAGTCATTCACCGGGGACAAATCCCCGGGGACGTCCCCGGGGACGACCATGGGTTCCCACACGTGGTTCACTCCGTCGGACGCGGTGAGAGTTTTTCCCCGGCGCCTCGTCACCACGCCCACGACGTTCACGTCCCGCAGTCGCGACAGCAGGGCGTTGGCGTCGTCGTTCCACGTCGCGTCCGGTACGCCGTTCGCATCCTCGGCGCCTTGCCTGTTCAGGGTGTTCCACAGCGTCACGACGACCTCACCGCCTCGACTCGCGAGGAACCCCACGGCGGAGAGCCCTTTTGAGGCTACTCCGTTCGTTTCGTCGGATGCGTTGAGGAGCTCGAGCAACACCGGCATGGCCCGCGCGATGGGCTCGGACGCCCACGGGAACACGTCCTCGTCTTCCTCGCCGTCGTCGTCGTCGCCGAGCATCACCACCTCGCCGTTCTCGAACAGCGCGTACCTCAGTGCGCCCGAATCGTCGCGAGCGATTGCGAACCTGCACCTGGATCTGTACCCGCGCGTCTTTGGGGACGCGAACACCTCGATTCCACTCGTTGGGATGAACCCGGCTTCACCGAACAGCGTACGGACCTTCTCGGTCTTGTCCGCGAGCAGCGTGAGGTACCCTTCGTCCTCCGAGGACGACGACGGGGACGCGGTCGCCGTGGGTTTTCCGGTGAAGGGTTTTCGACGGTAATCGATGAATTGGGCGGCGTTTCGGACGCGAGGACGAGGACCGGGCGCGACGCGGGACACCCGGTGGGTGCCGCGAACCGACGACCCGGACGCGATGACGCCGATGACCCTCCCTGCGGTCGACATCCTCGGCGACGGGCGCGATTCACAGTGCTGGTTTGTCTTTAAAGAATGGGTGATATTACTTCACAACTTTGGTGCAGCCCTGCTAAGGGCACGTAATAGGTAGTTTGTTGACTGTACATCTCGCCCCCGCGCCCGACGAATATCCCGAGTCGCCCGAGCGCACAGCACTCACAGGGCACCCGCATCGCACGCCACCTCAACCTCCTCATCGCTCCTCCGTGTTACGTTACGTCGATACCTCCTCGTCGATTCATCGTAGCTTTAACAATCTTCAACGCTTCCAAGGGAGGGTTCCGGCGGGGAACTCCTTCTCCTTCGAAACCTTCTCGAAAACCTTCTCGTCGTCGATCGCGCCGGGCTTGTTATTCCTCCGGAACTCCACGACGTTGCTCTTATTCTCGGCCTGGACCGACTGAACCGCGGGGGGCGTGGGCGCGGCGGGCTTCTTCCACCAAGGCGAGTACGTCTTGCTCTTGTTGGCATACGAGTGCACGAACGCGCCGCGGGTGGCGCGGACGTCGCGGAGGTACGCGACCGCCTTCGCGAGGTTACCGGTGTCGCGGAGGACCGTCTCGGCGCCGCGCACGAACCTGTAAGCTGTCACGCCCTCGAGCTCCTGTTGCGGAACGCCGCGCGCGAGGAGGTAGTCCCTGCTCTTCGCGAAGTTCTCGGCGGCGAGGAGGGTGACGGCGCCGGTGTAGGCGAGCGCGACGGCGACCATGCCGGCGCCAATCTCATCCGCGAACGCCTGGTGCGCGCCAACGTACATGCAACCGAACGCGGTCGGGTCAGGGCCGCACAGGGGCCCGGTGGTGATGGGCTGGAGGTTCATCGCGAGGGTGAACAGCGCAGTCTCGGCGAAGAGCAAAGCGCCGTTGGCGGCGACAAATTTGGGATCCGAGGTCCACGCCAGGTCCTTGGGGATGAGGTTCGTTGGGAAATCATCGCTACCGTCGTCGCGGTCCAGCGGGTCCTCGCACCAGTCGCCGACGCAGTGGTCTTTTTTCGATGCGGACGATTCAAAGACGGATGGGCCGTTGGAGGCTTCGTCGGCGAGTGCGTCTTCGCACCAGTCGCCCACGCAGTGGTCCTCCTTGCGCGATTCGAACACGGCGGCCGCGACGTCGGGGGTGGTTGGGTAGCCTTCTTCGTCGAAGCCCTCGCACCAGTCACCGACGCAAGTCTCTGGACGTTGGAGATGGGTGGGGTGGGACGTGAGCGGTGGGTACGGGGACGGGGCGGGGGCGGATGGTTTCGGGGCGCGAAAAGGCGGCGTTTCGGGGACCATTCTTTCCGAGTCAGCATGCGTACCTTCGCGCGCGAAGAAGCCGGTGACGCGGTCCCACGGGGTCTGCGTCTCTTCGGAGTCGCCCTCGCACCAGTCGCCGACGCAGTGCTCTGCGGAATCACGCGTTTGGAAGGGGAAGGATGGTCAGCGGATGGTCAGCGGGGGTACGCGCATTCTCGGTCCCGGAACCAAAAAGTGCACCGCTTCGGAGCTCGGTTGTTATTTCGTCGATTGCCGGGTCCGAGGCGCACCTTTGTTGTGGATGACGCGCGCCGCGCGGTCGCGGCGGTGGTCCGCGCGCTTGATGAACGGGATCACCGAGTTTATGCTCAGGAGGGATAACGCCATTTTGGGTGTGGGTTCACGCTCGTGCGGGTGGTACGCGGCGGTGCAATGCCCTCCGCCCAACCCGAGAATCCCCGGATAAGAGCGAAAAAGGGAATTGCTATCCGAGCAGAAGCACATGGCCAATTTTGCTCTCGGGCCCGGTGATGACCTGGCAATCGAGCGCTCCTGACCAATTATGTGTCGTAAAAAGCGACAGGAATCTTGAAATTGAGATTCTTTTTGAAAATCAGTGTATTTGCCCATACGGGTAGGGTTTAGTTTTTTACGTCACCAACGGAAAGTTTCGTGGTTTCCATTTTTCCACAGCCAAACAGCCTCGAACTTTTGGCGTGAAGCGAGATGCTCGATCGCGAACGTCGCCACTACCAGACGCGAGTCTAGGTGTCGCCGGAGCGCAGCGGCCTCATCGGGGCCTAAGCGCGAAGGCTAAAGCAACCATGGTGGCATCCCGTCCCACCGTCATGGCGCCGCCCCGGACCAGCGCGGCGCCTCGCGCGTTCTTAGCGCAGTGGCGAGCCCGGCCCCATCGCAGGCTCGTCGGAGTGTCGGTCGTGTGCGTAGAGTCCCACGAGGGGCGCAGGATTCGAGCGCGAGAGGCGCACCAGCGCCTGCACGCCGCGTTCCGTGACCTCGACACCGACGGTGCGTTAGTCACCCACACGTGGGCACCCGCGATCGACCCCGAACCCGTCGTCACGTCCGTGTTGAACCCGCCTCGTGAAGGGCGCGCCTCGGGGCGAACCCTGGGGACCCGCGGAGGACCGAAAAGCCCAAACGGAGCCGTTTATTTTCACGCGCTTTTTACGCGTTTTCGGGTTTACGAACCCTCGTTTCGCGAGTCCAAGGCTTTCAAAATTGTTCTTTTTGAGAAAACCCTCTCTTTTTTGGGATTCAACTTTCCGCCCGTTTGGGACCACCGCCTGACGAGCGCCCCCCCTTTACCCCAAACAGGCACCGGGTTCGTCGACCGCACCAAGCTGTGCGTCGCGCTCGAGCACTACGGCCTCCCACACGGCGAGGACTACGTCGACGAGCTCATGGCGCAGTACCAGTGCGACGAACTGGGCGTGATGACCTTTCGAGACTATCTCCAATACGCCAGCGCCAGGGAGCAAAACACACGACGAGCGTGGTCATCCGTCGTGGGCACCGCCAAACACCGTGGCGGCGGCACCAAATTCGACTGGTTATTAGGCAATCACCAAACGCAAATGCACACATCGAAGGATGACGACCGGAACGTACGGGCGGACAGTGACGACGTCCTTCGAGCCGCTCGCGCCGCCGGCATCGACGGCGTCTCCGCACCCGACGCAACCCGCATGGTTTCGCTCCTCAACGCACAAAGTGATCCGAACGGCACGGTGGGGTACGAGGACTTCCGCCGGTACGCCGCGATGTTACCCAGCGCGCAGCTTCGCTCGGGTAACGCGGTGTGGGACTGGCTCGTCGCCGCCGTCCCCGAGTCGCAACACGGGCGCCCGCGTGGGCAGCGAACCAAACAACTCTTCGCGGGTGGACTCGCCGGGATCGTCGGTCGAACGGCGGTGGCGCCGCTGGACAGGGCGAGGACCATCATCCAGGACATGGGCCTGGTCCGCTCGCCCGCCAGCTCGGTGCTTAACAAGACCGGTGTTATGCACACGAACAAACCGCCCAACGCGGCGCAGGTGTGCCGCCAGGTGTTGCGGAACGAAGGACCCGCGGGTTTGTTCAGGGGCAACGCCGTCACGGCGCTGAAAGTCGTCCCCGCCAACGCGTTGCAGTTTGCGATATTCCACAAGATGAAGGATGACTTTCTACGTAAACGCACAGACGAACACGGCAAACCGGCGGAGCAGCTGTTGCTGAATGAGAGGCTGTTGTCCGGCGCCGTCGCCGGTGCGCTGTCCACCGCCGCGTGCTACCCGCTGGATACGCTCAAGTCGCAGATGGCCGTCGCCGGGGGCTTGAGCGGTTCCGTGTGGAGCGCGGGTAAACAGCTGTTCCTCACGCAGGGGGGCGTTAAAGGGTTTTACAAGGGCATCGGGCCCACGCTCCTGTGCGACGTCATCGGTTCCGCGCTTGGGTTCACGCTCTACGAGACGTTCCAGACGATGTATCGCGAGTACAACGGCGGACGAAGGCCGAACCCGTTGGAAAAAGGCGCGTTGGGCGGGTTGGGCGCGTGCGTGTCCTTGACGCTCACCATGCCCCTCGAGGTTGTCATGACCCGCATGAGGGTCCAAGGCGTGGGGCACAGACCGGTGCTGTACAAGAACGCGCTGGAGTGTATCAAACTGAGCACGCAGCGGGAGGGTTTAAAGTCCTTGTGGCTCGGCACCGGCGCGGCGTACGTTAAAATATTCCCCCAGCTCGCGATCACGTACTTTGTGTTTGAGCTCGCGTCCGAGCAGCTCGGCGTGGGCGGGCTGGGGCGGTACGAGCGGTCGCGGCCGGTTAGGACTGAGGCGGCGGACCAGGGCAAATCCCCTGGGCCCGTCGCCGCGTAGCAGGGTTGGATTCTTAGTTTATTACGGTAGCGTCTAGTCGGGTTGGGCGTCGCCCCCCTCTCGGGGTCGGCGCTGGTTGAAAATAGCCAAACAGTTTTTCGTACTTTGTGACACATCGATGGTGCGCTTCAAGAACCGCTACCTCCTGACGGAGTGGCGGTGGCACGACGGGCGCGTGGACGAGTCGCTGACCGACTCGGTCATCCTCGGTATCCTGCGCCAGTGCGTCGCGGTCAACTTCGGCGACGCCGGATCGGGCGCGGCGCACTCGTCGGTGGCGGTCAAGTACTGGAACGCCACCACGGGCCTCGGGGTGGTCCGGTGCGGCAGGGACGTGCACAGGGAGGTGTGGTGCGGGATGACGCTGCTGAGGGACGTGAAAGGACGGTCGGTGACCGTCCGGGTGCTCCACAACGGCGGCACGCTGAGGAGCTCGCAGGCGGCGGCGCTGCGTCACAGCCGGGAGGCGTACGAGAGGATGGAGAAGAGGGGCGCGGTGCGCGCGGAGGCCGCGAGGAAGGGAAGCTCCGCGGCGGCTCGGGCGATCGACTCGCTCCAGCCGTGAGCGTTTCGTCGTCGTCGTCGTCGCCACGCGCGAACCCTAGCACGTAGACCGTAGACCTAGCATCACTTCGATAGACACACACGCGCAGAGGCGGCCCTCGCCGAACAGAACCCTCGCCTTCATTCTCTCGTCAGTTGCCAGTCCGAGTCAGAATCGCAGGCACCATGGCGAGCCTCACGGACGTCCGCGCCCGAAACAATGGTTCCGGAAGCAGCGGAACCGCCATCAGCATGATGGACGTATCCGACCTGGAAGGCGGCGGGTTCTCCCCGACCAAGACCCGGCGGTACGCGCGCGCCGCGCCCCAGGGCGGGGGCCTCTCGAAGGTGCGACTCGGATCCGGTACCCGATTCAATAATTTAGGGCATCGATACCCACGTCCGCGTCCATCCCACACGTCTAATTGCCCGTACGTACACCTGACCTCGCACCGATCCAATTCGCATCACCGCAGCTCATCCACATCGCCCAGCACGCGGACCCGCAGCAGGTCAAGGCGGCCGCCGCCGTGGGCGCGCTGGTCCTCTTCTTCCTCGCCGTTCGCACCGCCTGGACCGCGGTGTTCGTCATGTTGGCGTGCTTCGCGTCCCTCGCGTTCGCCGTGTACCTCGCCAAGTGGGTCCTGGCGAAGGACGAGGGAACCGCGGACATGCAAGAGGTGAGCGACGCCATCCGCGAGGGCGCCGACGGCTTCTTCGCGACGCAGTACAACCTCATCGGCAAGCTCGCGGGCGTCGTCGCGATCGCCATCTATCTCATCTACAGCGCCAGGGCGCTGACCAAGGAACAGATGGACGCGGGCATCGGGCAGCAGACATTCGCCATCCTCACCACCTTCTCCTTCTGCACCGGCGCGCTCGCATCCGCGGCGTCCGGCTACGTCGGCATGTGGGTCAGCGTCCGAGCCAACGTGCGAGTCGCGGGCGCCGCGAGAAGAAGCGCGAGGGAGGCGCTGATGGTGGCGCTTCGAGCCGGGGGTTTCGCCGCGATCGTCGTCGTCTCCATGACAGTCCTCGGCGTCTCCGTGCTATTCACGTTCTACTCCTTCATGTTCAACGTGGGCAGGCCCGGGGGCACGAGCATCAACGAGATGCCGCTCATGCTCGTCGGCTACGGCTTCGGCGCTTCGTTCGTCGCCCTCTTCGCTCAGCTCGGCGGCGGCATCTACACCAAAGCCGCCGACGTGGGTGCCGACTTGGTGGGAAAGGTGGAGGCGGGCATCCCGGAGGATGACCCGAGGAACCCCGCGGTCATCGCGGATCTCGTCGGGGACAACGTGGGCGACTGCAGCGCGAGGGGCGCGGATCTGTTCGAGTCCATCGCCGCCGAGGTCATCAGCGCCATGATCCTCGGCGCGACGATGGCCAAGAAGGCACAAATCGCCGATTCCACCGGGTTTATCATGTTCCCACTCGTGGTCCACGCCCTGGACTGCCTCGTGTCCGCCGCGGGGATCATGTCCGTGAACGAGCGGGTGTCGTTGAACCCTCGAATGGGGGGTCAAAAGGAGGACCCGTACGAGATCATCAAAGGCGGCTATCGCGTCTCCATGGGCCTCTCCATCGTCGGGTTCGGCATCGCCACGCGGGTCATGCTGTACGTGGAGGACGCGCCGAGCGCGTGGATGCACTTCTTCGCGTGCGGGATGGTCGGCACGGCGTCCGCCTACGCCTTCGTGTTCATCGCTCAGTATTACACCGACTACAAGTACCCACCCGTCCGGGTCATCGCCGAGGCGTCCACCACCGGCCACGGTACCAACATAATCGCGGGCGTGGGCGTGGGAATGGAGTCCACCGCGGCGCCGGTGATTTGCATCTCCGCCGCGATCATCACGGCGTACTGGTTCGGGCAGACGAGCGGGCTGACGGACAAGTCCACGGGGGAACCCACCGGGGGCTTGTTCGGCACAGCCGTGGCGACGATGGGAATGCTCTCCACCGCGGCGTACGTGCTCACCATGGACGTCTTCGGGCCCATCGCGGATAACGCGGGCGGGATCGTGGAGATGTCGGATCAGCCCGAGAGCGTCCGCGAGTGCACCGACGCCCTCGACGCCGTCGGCAACACCACCAAGGCGACCACCAAAGGGTACGCCATCGGATCCGCGGCGCTCGCGTCATTCCTCCTGTTCAGCGCGTACATGGACGAGGTGGAGGCGTTCACCGGTAAGCCGTTCAAGCAGGTGGACATCGCGGTCCCGGAGGTGTTCGTCGCAGGTTTGCTGGGCAGCATGATCGTCTACCTCTTCACCGCCTTTGCCTGCACCGCGGTTGGCCGCTCCGCGCAAGAGGTTGTCACCGAGGTGCGAAGGCAGTTTAGGGAGCGGCCGGGGATCATGACCCGCGAGGAGAAGCCGGATTACGGCAGGTGCGTGTCCATCGTCGCGCAGTCGGCGCTGAGGGAGATGATCAAGCCGGGTATTTTGGCCGTCGGCAGTCCGATCGTCATAGGCGTCGTCTTCCGGATGATCGGAGCCGCCACCGGCCAGGAACTTCTGGGCGCGAAGGCTGTCGCGGGGATGCTCATGTTCGCCACCGTGGCTGGCATTCTGATGGCGCTGTTCCTCAACACCGCGGGGGGCGCGTGGGATAACGCCAAGAAGTACGTGGAGACTGGGGCGCACGGGGGTAAGGGCTCTGAGGCGCACAAGGCGGCGGTGACGGGCGACACCGTCGGGGACCCGTTCAAGGACACCGCGGGGCCGTCCATCCACGTCCTCATCAAGATGCTCGCGACCATCACGCTGGTCATGGCGCCCATATTCCTGGACTAGTTTCCCGGAGACGTATTATCTATTACCGTAACACGGGGCGGCGAGCGTCGCCCCCGCCGTCGTAGCGACCCGCTTGTGAAACGAAGAAACTTTTCCAGAATTCGCCAGGTGTCGAATTCACCCGGTTCGGCACCCACATTGCTGAGCAAGACTCGTCATCGAAGTGCCCACGGTTTGTTTTATCGTCCAATTGGGAGCACGTCGACGCCACTTCTCGAGGCACACCTCGCGAATACCCACACACAAACCGTCGAAAACCTTCCAAGGTCGTTCCGGCACACCAACCACCAACACACGTACGTCCCCCGAGCGCCCGCCGGCTCAGAACCCGCCCGGTTTTTAGCAGAATGGACACGTCGGCGATTTTTGGGCGAAACGTCACCTCCCATCTCACGCGAGCCTGACCGTCGCTCCCCTCGCGCCTTCCTCCGCAGTCACTTGCAATTTCCACCACTGTCGAAATGTCCTGCTGTGTCTGCTGGACATGCGTCCCCCAGGGCACCATCCAGGTGATCCAACAGCGAGGAAAGTTCCAGAAGTTCGCAGATCCCGGTTGCCACTGGGTGATCCCGTGCGTCTGCCAGGAAGTCGCGGGCGCGCTCTCCACCCGCGTCCAGGCCCTCGACGTCGCCGTCGAGACCAAGACCAAGGACAACGTCTTCGTCACCATCATCGTGTCCACCCAGTACATGGTCCTCCGCGAGTCCTCACGCATGTACGACGCCTTTTACAAACTCACCGACTCCAGGGAGCAGATCCGATCCTACATCTTCGACGTCGTCCGGTCCACCGTCCCGCGCATCAACCTCGACGACGTGTTCACCACCAAGGAAGAGATCGCCATCGAGGTCAAGAACATGCTCGAGAAGGCCATGACCGAGTTCGGGTACACCATCATCCAAACCCTCGTCACCGACATCGCGCCCGACCACAAGGTGAAGACGGCGATGAACGAGATCAACGCGGCGCAAAGAGCCCGCGTCGCCGCGCAGGACCGCGCCGAGGCTGAGAAGATCATGGTGGTCAAGGCGGCGGAGGCGGACGCGGAGGCCAAGTACCTGGCGGGTACGGGTATCGCGCGCCAGAGGCAGGCGATCATCAACGGCCTCCGGGAGAGCGTGGTGCACTTCCAGCAGGACATCACGGACATCACCTCCAAGGACGTGATGGAGATGATGATGATGACCCAGTACTTCGATACCATGCAGCACATCGGTTCCTCCCCGGGTAACAGCACCATCTTCGTGCCCTCCGGCCCGGGCGCGGTCGCGGATGCCGCACAAGCGGTTCGCAGCGGGATCATGCAGGGTAACATCGGCGCAGCCGCCACCATTGGCAGGTAAACGAATGGTGAGAATCGACGATTGAAGAAGATGCATAAAAGTCGCGGAGAGCGCGGTCTGAGAGCGGCCCCGGCTCTTCCAATTAGTACAGACACGCAGCACGAATATACTTGTACAATGCACACTTGAGTTTTAAAGACGTCCATTCACGGCACCGTCTCGTCACCCTCGTCACCGCGTCGCATGTTAACACTTTTCATCAAAGGACCTCATCAGCCCTTGAATTCATTATTCATAGCCGACTGCGCTCGCCGACCTCGGGGGTTTCGCCATGCCGGGTTACATGGACCCGCTGGGTGACCTGCCCAGCAGCGCTGACGACGACAGTGACTTCGACGACGCCGACGTCCCCGAGAACCTCAGGGTGGCGCTCCCCAAGGAGGCGCCCGTCCCGGCGCCCAAGAAAGAAATCACCTTCGAGGATCTGAAGGCGGTGGGGTACAAGGGCGCGGCGTCGCTGAGCACCATCAAGGACCCAAAAAGCGGCGGTGGAGGCGGCAAGTGGGGCTGGAGCCAGGGTACCACGGCGCAGAGACACGAGGACGATTTCGAGGACCTGCATCACAAGACGAACGCGGGTCTGGAGGAGGCGACGGGCGCGATGCTTCGGGCCGCCGCGGAGTCCAAGCGCAAGCGGGAGGATGATCAGGCGGAACGCGCGGCGGCGAGGGATCAGCGGATAAAGCTCGAGCAAGAAGCGAGGGATGCGCTCAAGGCGGACAACCAGCTCAAGCGCGACGCGCGGAAACAGGGCGGCTTCCAGCAGAAGGAGAAGCGCAAGCGGGTGCTCGGGATGCAAAAGTCGGGCGGGAAGGATTTCGTTCAGGACGAGAAGCGGCAGCTGCGCGACGCGGGCGGCGGCTTCGGCTTCGACTGACGATTAGTGATGAGAATCAACGTGTAGATGTGTATTGGTATTAATAGACTCACGTGGAGCTAGCTGGCGCGGTGGCCTCACCCTCGTTGTCCTCCGTCTTCATCGGCGACGACGGCGGCGTCTTGGTCATCATCCGCCGAAACTGTTTAAACCCGGGCAGCTGCCGGAGCCTCGCCTGCACGTCAACCTTTCTCTCCGCCACCTTCAGCGACCCTTTCGCGAATATCTCGAGCGACTCCCGCCGATCCTCCTGCATCGCGCGCGTGCTCTGCTTGGCGACGACGTACCTCGGACCCGCCACCTTTGGCCGAGCGGCAACCACCAGGTCCTGTCCACTGAGAAAAGCGTTCATCTCGTCCTTCGAGTGGATCCGCTCCAACGACGGCCCCACGTCCGCCGCCGCCGTCCGCACGGGCGGTCTGCACGGTAGAAACTCTCTGTACATCACGTCGATGTCCCACGGCTGCGCGAGATCGTCGAGCCAGTGCTTCGTGATCGGTTTTTGCGTGACTCCCGAATTTTCCGAGTGGAGTCGCCGGGGGTACACCGAACGAGTGGGCGCCACCTCCTCGCCCAGCCCCCTAGGTCTCTTCTCCAGCGCGGAGTATATGGTGGAGAAGTTCTGGCCGATGACGGTGACTGGCAGGGCGATGACCAGGATGCCGCATAACATGGTGATGGACGCGAGGACGAAGCCCGCGACGGTGCGAGGGTAAATGTCGCCGTACCCCACGGTGGCCATGGTCACGATGGCCCACCACACGGCGTGCGGGATGGACTGGAACGGTGACTCCTCGGTGACCCGTTCGCATATGTCCGCGTACTGTCCGTGCGTGAACCTGCTGATGAACATCGTGTTCGTGTCCCCTTCGTTTGTGCAGTCGAGAAACGGTGAGATGAGTTTCATGGATTCCGCGGTGCATTTGTACGCGCAGTTCCACCCGACCGTCCGCATCCACTTGAGCATCGTCAGGTCGTAGCTGCCCCGCTCGGCGTAGTACAGCACCGCGCTGTAGATGATGAGCGCCACGACGAAGAGGAAGACGAGGATGTTCAGCGCCTTCGCGCTCTTCGACATGGTCTGCACCAGCAGCATCATGTTGTCCTTGGACATCTTCAGCAGCCGAAACACGCGCGCCAGCCGGGTGACCCTCAACACGGACAGGCCCGGGATGTTCACCCCGCGCGCGATCAGGTCCAGCCAGTAGGGCAGGATGGCGATGAAGTCAATCACGTTCAAGGAGTTGTTCCAGAACGCCTTCCGGTCCCTGCACACCCCGAGCCTGGCGCCAAACTCCACGGTGAAGATGCACACGCAGATGCTCTCGATGATGAAAAAAGCGCCATCCAGCGGCGGCTTCTCCTGGTAGAACCACGGCGCCGTCTCCAGCACGAACGTGAACGTGCTCAGAACGATGAGCACCAGCATCGATATGCCGATGAGCATCGCCGGTGTCGAGCTCGTCGGGTCGTTCAGGAGCTGATCCACTCGGTCCCGCGGGGTGAGGTTTTCGTTTCGCTTCAGCCGTTCGCTCTTGTCCTTGAGCTGCTCGTAGAGCTTAGCGGTGAGCGCGCCCCGCCCCGGAACGTACGTCACGTCCACGCCGCCGTCACTATCACGCGCCGGTCTCCTTTCATTCTTCGACGGCGATGCCAACGGCGATGCCATGCCGTCCAGCCCCCTGCGCTTCGCCGGCGCGGGCTCCGAGCACATCAGGCACATGGCTTGCCACAGCGGGTCTCGAACCGACACGACGCTGCCGTCCTCGAGGTCCTTCCCGGGGAACGCGAGCGGTTCCGACGCGACGAAGCCGTCCCTGTGGGGGCTATGGTTCAGCACGTACCCGCCGGGTAGGTCTTTGCTCCGCACGTGCATCATCTCGTGCTGCGACGCGGGGAAAAGGTTAGGTCAGCGACACGCGAGAGTAACGGGAAATTGGCGAACGCGAAGGAGGGATTACGTTGAAAGGCGGGCGAGTGGGTTGGGGACGCACCGGCACGTTGAACTCCTTCAGGACCATCTCCTCGAGCTCCCACAGGCCCTCGTCCATCTCTGGGAGGGTGTAAATAATCTTACGGCACCTCCTTCCGACCCTGGAGCAATCGCGCGGGGGGTTGGGAGAAGGTTTGGTCAGTCGGGGCGAAATCCAACTCGGCTCGTTCGTTGTTGATCGGCAGCGGTTGAATTGGGCGTGTGAAGACGCGGGTGTCGGCGCGGGTTCCGACGACTCACCTGAAGAACACCGTGATCTTCGTGTCGGCCCTGCTCATGGTGCTCTTCATGTTCGCGACGGGAATCATGATCACCATCGCGCCCCGCCTCCGAGCCGCGACTCCTCAGAGCCCGACTGCTGATGTAAAAACTCCGCCCCGCACAGTTGGGCTTCCCGTTTGATGAGGAGGAAGGGAACCGCGCCGGTCCCGGGCGGAGTCGCCTCACCGGCTGAACGAACGCTTCCTTCGCCGGCTCGCCTACCAGCGGGCGCTCGGGGGCGCGTCCTCACCTTCGGAAAGGCCCACCGGCGCGTCGCCGTCTGCGCGAGCCGGCGCTATCCCGCCCCAATTTCGCCCACGTGTGGCCGGACACATCGGTCGGTCGTCCCGTTGACGTTCAAAAATCGCGCGAGCATCGAATCGTCGAAGCGAGAGTTGACCGGGTGCCCCCTCGCGGACACAAGCGTCGTGCGCGGAGGTGGACACGACATGGCCCAGGGCAGGACGAGGCCCTCGGACACGGAGGTGCGTACCGAACGCGATTCCCCCAAACACCGCGCCCCACCTTCACTCGATCCCACCGTCCGCCGGCCCCGACCGACTCGACTCGTCCGTTGCATCTTTCACCTCCGATGCCAAAAGAGACTCTTCGCTCACCCCCGATCTCCGCCCGTCCACCCGTCCACCCTCCTTCCCGTACAGGCTGCGCAGGGCGCGTCTCGCCACGCGTTGAAAGCGCGTGACGCCGCGGTAGTCGCCGCGGTCAGGGCGCGTGATCCCCTCGCCGCGCTCAACCGCCTGGGCGCGGGGCCCGCGATCGAGTACGCGCGTGCACACTCCGGCACTTTAAAGATGAAGGCGACCGGATCTTCGAACGATCTGGAGGATGCCGACCGAGCGTCGCGGGAGCCCCGTCGCAGGCTCAACATGAGCGCGGCGATGACGAACGTGGGGTCCGTCGACAACCTCGCCGGGGGCTCCCTCATGGGCTCCGTGCGGACGTCCAGCGCCACCTCGCTGAACGCGGCCGGGACGAGCCAGCGCGCGAACTCGTCGATGGCGAACTCGTCGCGCGCGTCGTCGGGGAGGACCAGCGGCCGGGGCTCGCGCGCGGAGTCCGACGGCGACGATACCCCGAGGCACCCGGGCGCACTCGTCGGCACCAACAACAACGGCAACCCCGCGGACGAGATCCAGACCGAGTTCCGCGAACGCCTGTGGGGATACCTCCTCAACAACATGGTTCGAGCCGTCGACGAGGTGTACTTTCTGTGCGAACTCGAATGCGGCGAATCCGAAGTGGCCGCCGCGGTGTCCTTACTGGAGGAATCCGTGGAAGACTTTCGTAACCTCGCGGCGAGGCTGCGGGACCAGGAGATGTTCACGGGCAAAGGGAGCATCTCATGGGACGTGGGACGGACGGACGTTCGACCCGACCCGAGACACGCGGAGATGATCAGCGCGCTCACCGGTAACGCGCCGACGCCGCCGAGTAATAAACAACCGTATTGGCGCGAGCGCAAGACGAAGATTACGATTTCCGATCTTGAGGAGGATGCGCGGGCTCTACGGACGGCGTCGGGTGAGGGTAAGGGTGACGGGGAGTGGCAGACCGCGGGCAAGGGTGGCAAGGCGGTTGCTCCGGCCAAGAAGGGGGGAAATAACAAAAATAAGAACAAGCAGCGCGGGAGGTCGCCCGCGCGTGCCCCCAGCCGGGTATCCAGCGGAACCGGTTTGAACGAGGGCGGGAGCCCGGAGAAGAGCGCGACCGCCGCGTTCCAGGCGAAAAACGCCAAGAACACGGGCAAGGGGGGCCAGCCGCGGGGACGGTCGCGGTCCCCTCAAACGTCGCGAGTCTCGAACGAATCCGCGCATCTTTCAGAAGCCGCCAAGCCGCCGCCGCCCGCGGCGCAGGCAACCTCCGGTAAGCCCCCGAGCATCCCCAAGCCGGCAGCCTTGGCGACGGCGCGTCCCCCGCGGCTATCCCTCGGGTCTGTGGGTAAGTGGGCGGACGAGGACGGCGACGAGTTGCCCGCGATGGACGGACTCGGGTCGGATGACGAGGACGGGGACGCGGGCTCGGGAATGGACGCGTCTACCCGAGCCACGACCCCGACCGGATCCGTCACCGGCGAGGACGCCAAGGAAACCAAGGAATCCAAGGAATCCAAGACATCCACCAAGGATTCCAACCCGTGGGCGGCGAAGAAGGACTGGAGGGAGATACTGGCGCCCAAGCACGAAATCGCGACGAGACTCATGAACCGCGGCGGGAAGAACCCGATCCACGCCAAGCTCATGTCCCCGGAGCGAAAGAAGCGGACGCCGATGGAAATATCAGAGGAGATGAGGGAGAGGCACGAGCGTGCCAGGGAGGCGCGCATGCAGCTCGAGATTGACCGCGCGAACAGGATGAGGGCTCGGGAGCTCGGAGCGCAAAGGGAACTGGAGGAGGCGGAACGCGCCAAGCAGGAGCGGCAGCGCGAGCTCGAGGCCAGGCACAGGCGCGCGGAGGAGACGCGCGAGGAACGCATCAGCGCGGTGGTTCGCAAGGCTTCCGAGGAGACGCGCAAGGTTGAGGAGATTGCCCTGTACAACTCGCTCGACGCCGAGAACAAACGAGCGGCGCTCCGGGAAAAACTCGACTTGGCCGAACAAAGGAGGCTGGCGTTGGAGCAGGAGCGCAGGCGCGCGGTGGAGGCTGCGGAGTCCGCCGCGCGCGCCGCCGAGGAACGCCGCGCCACCGACGAGGAACGCAAGCGCCGCGAACTTGAGGAGCGCGTCCGCGAGAAGGAGGCGCGGCGGGCGCAGGAAGCCGCCGCTCGCGAGGCGGCGGCGGCGGAGGTTGAATCCAAACGAAAGGGTGAGCTGGCGGACCGCGAGGCGGCGCGCGCGGCCAAGGAACACGAGCTCAAGGCTCGGGCTGAGACGCGACGGGACGAGATGCGCAGGCGGCTCCTCGCGGCGGAGGAGCGCAGGCGCGAATACCTCAACCTCGTGCGGGATAGAGCCACCGGGTCGGCGGTGAAGGAACCCAGGAGCAGCGCCGGGCCCAAGGGTGACAGACCGGAAGCCGAATCCCCATCCTCGCCATCCCGACCCACGCGACTGTACTACGACTGCCCCGCGTCACCGAGCAGGCAAACCCGCGAGTCGCCGTCGAAGCCCGGGACGCAGGCTGCCGCGGAGGCTGCGCTGGAGCGCCGAGCCGCCGCGCTCGCCGACCGGCACCGAGCGATGCGAAAACGCGCCAAGAAGCTTCGCCAGCGGCTGGCCAACACGAGCGGTCCCATCGCGTGGACGCGCGAGGACGGCGCGGATGGCGTCAGCGAGGAGGACGGCGCGGATGAGGTGGGCGCCGCGCCACTGCCCGCGTGCGTCGAGGCGGCCAAGCCCAGGCTCGTGGCGCTCGCGTCGGCGGTTGCCAAGCGCAAGCAGGACGCGATGGCCTCCGCGCACAAGGAGGTCAACGTGGCCTTGGCCGAAGCCGGCGCCGCGGCGGCTTCGGCGGGATGCGAGGAAAACTCGAAGGCTGCGCCCGGCGCCGCCGCCGCGGCTGCCGCGCTCGCCGCGGCGGTCACCGGCGGGCTCGTGCGGAGTCTAGCCGAGTCGTTGGCTGAGTCGCTCGCGGCGTCGGCGACGGGGGGCGGATTCGTCGCTTCACCCGCGGCGGCGGTGACGTGCGTCTCACTCGCGCTCGCGCTCGACGCGGCGACCGCGAACTCCCCGTTGGCGGCGGAGCATTTGCTGGTGGAGAACCTGGTGGCGCCGCTCGTGCCGCACCTGGTGGCTGGGCTCGGTTTGGTCGGGGACCCGGCGGCGGCGGCGGAGGCTACCCCCGGCGCGGGCGGCGGCGTACCCCCCCCGACCGCCGCACTCGAGCCCCTCATCCACATCGTCACCCGCGTGGTCAACGGCCCCAACGCCTTTCTCAAGGGTTCGAACGCCGAGGGTGCCGAGGAGGGTGCCGAGGGTACGGCTGCGCAGAGACGCGAGGTTTGCGCGAGGTCGGCGGCGATGCGCGCGGATTTCGTCGAGCTCCTCGTGGCGTCGGGCGCGGTCGACGCGCTCGCCTCGCTCTTCGCCCTGCACGACAGGCCGAAGCAGGACGTCGAGCCCGTGCCCCCCGCGATCATCGCGGGGCTTCGGATGCTCGAGGCGTTGCTCGACGCGCGTGTCCCCGCGCCCGGCGTGGAGCTGGGCGAGGACCACGCCGTTGGGATCGGGTCATCCGGCGTCGCTCAATCCAAGACAACCTTCGTCTCCGACTGCGAGTCACCCGCCGGGTCGCTCATCGCGGCGCTCAGGGAGACTGCGCTCGCGGGCCTCCCCTCGCTGCTCACCAGCGTGCTGCTCCAGACGGAGGCGACGCTGCGGACTCCGGTGCTCGCGGATCCGGCCGCGGCGGCGAGGGCGCTGCCCCCCAATTTCGTCGGCGTCGCCAGCTCGGTGCTTCGGCTGCTCAACGCCACCGCGAGGTTCGGGCCGACGGTGGCGCAGGACGCGCTGTCCTCGCCGGACCTGCGCGTGGAGACGCACCACTTGCTCTCCTTCATCTTGGCGTTGTGCATAAGCGAATGGGACAGCGCCGTGGCCAACGGAGCCGAGGCGGAGAAGAAGGTCAAAGCTGGCAAGCCACTCACGGACGCGCCGGGCGAGGGACGCAGCGATAACGCGCGCGCCACCGCGGCTGAGCTCGAGGACCTACTGGACCAGACCGTCCTCTTCATCGGGGCGTTCGCGCTGCTGTGCCCGGCGAACCAGGACATGCTGTGCTGGGGCCGAGCGCCCACGCTCATGCAACGACTGCCCGACTTGCCCTTTGAGTACTACAGCTCCCCGACGAAGATCGCGGTGTTGTTCCCCACGCTGGTGTCCGTGGCGTTCGGACACGCCACGAACAGGCGGCTCATCGCGCACGAGCTGTCGCTGGAGATGGTCCGGGACTTTGTGCGGGAGGAGACGGAGGCGAGGAGTGACGGTACGCCGGGAGCGGCGCAGAGGGCGGGTGTGGCGCCGCAGTTTGCGTTTGCCGCCAGGTTCCCACGGACGCTGTGGAGCGTCGCGAGCGAGTACTTCGAGGCGGCGTGAAGCGAGGGATATAAACGAATTGTGCCAACATACTATCATAACACGGGATATAAGCGGGATGGGGTAGGGGTGTAGGGAATTGAAATTGACACACATACTATGAAATACAGCGTCTCTCTCGTAAAAGCTTCGGGAGGAACGCCGAGCTGGTGTTTGGTCAGCGGCAACTCCTGCTTCGAGTGGAATGACTTCTGCTTCGTTGTGAAGCAAATGACTTGACTCGTCGAACAAGTCATTCCACCGAAAAAGCAGGAGTTGCCGCGGCACAATGAATCTACGGTTCTATTCCAGCTCGTCGAACCTCCCGCGTCTGCCCCTAACTACTGTTTCCTGGTGAACATGTTGTACTCAAACTTGAACGCTCCGTCCTCACCCGGCAGCGACGGCGCAGCCTCCGGCTTCTGCCACATCACCCCGCGCTCGGGGGTGAGCTTATCGAGGTCGGCGTCGTTGGCCATGACGAACCCGTGGATGATGGTTCCGCGGCTGAACTTGGGCTGGGTGTTCGCCCCAGGGTCGCAAAGAATCGCGGGTGCCTTGTGCTCGATGATGACGGTGCCCCGAACGTCGCACCGCCCATTCTCCCACAGCCAAATCCCGCCCACGTTCTCGTGCACGTGGCACCTGTCCAGTATGAACGTACCCTCGTGCGTAGCCTCGAACCCGGGCGCCTTGTTATCGCGGACGTGGCAGCTCGTCATCGTCACCACCGCTTGGTTCATCGCGACGGCGCCCTGTAAACAAAACACGACGTCACTCCAATTGCCTATACACGAGAATTAAAATAAACGTACCTCGTGCATGTTGTTCTCAACGACGCAGTCGCGGAGGTGCGGTGTTGATCGATCGTACGCGTAAACACCCGCGCCCTCCTCGCAGTCCTTCACAACGCAGTCCACGATGTCCGGCGCGCAGTCGTGCATGAAACGGAACCCGCCGTGTTTCCCTTGCACCTTGCAATTGCGAAACGTCGGAGTGGACTGATCGGCGACGACGACGCCAAAGTCGCTGTAAACAAACCACGACGTCAATACTCTAATTGCCAACACGGAAATAAAAAGAAAAACTCACCCGCTGCAAACGATCTGCGTGTGCTCGATCAGCGGATCGCACGTCAACTTACCCTCGACGCGGATCGCCTCGGAGAAACCGGTGAAGTCGATGTCGAGGTTCATCAAAACGCACGGCCGCTGGATGCGGAAGATCGGCGAGTTGTTCCTGGCGTCGACGACAGCCTCGCGGAAATCGCCTTCGCCGCGGATCACGACCCTTTTGTCCACGTCGCACACCGCGCCGCACCCGTTGTGCACGCCCCTTAGGAGCAAAATCCGATCGCCATCTTCGCAAATCTCAAAGGCGTCTCGCAACGACCTGGCGTGGATCGGCTTGTTACGCTCGCGGCCGGCGAAGTCCGGGTGCTTGGACGGGTCGATGGTGTCGGTGGAGTAGGGATCGTCGTCGATGACGTCGAAACCCGCGTTGGCGGGTGCCTCTTTCCCGAGCCACGCGTCCTCCCCCGCGCTGCGTACGTATATCACCCGCCCGTCGAACCCCGCCATGGACCCTTCACGCGCGGCTTGCATCGCGATGCGATCCATGAGGGGAACGAAGGATTTGGACCTGTCGTTGACGCGTGCTTCGCACCGTTCGCCGTCGCGGCACGCCATCATGGCGCCGCGGTAAAACCCGAGGGCTAAATTCGCCTCGGCCAATCGCGCCCTCGGCTTGGGCCAATCCGGGCACAGCTTGCACGCGGCGTCCGCATCCGTCATCGCACCTTCAGGATCCGGTTCGTCGAGTTGCATGCGCGCGCGTGACCGGTTGCAGTAGAGAACGCCGTCGATGTCTTTGTTCGTCGTTCGCTTCATCGCGGCATCGGGTTGATCGGTTTTATCGTTGACGGACGGGTCGAGCGCCTGCGAGTACAGCGCCAACGCGAGGTCGAAGTCGCCGCGTCGCATCGCGTCGTTACCCTCGTCCTTGAGCCTGACGAGCGGGTGTTTCGGGTCCAGACGCTGGGGCGGGAGCGTGGGTTTGGCGGGTTCGTACGCCGTCACCGTGTGGCATCCCGCCTCGAGCGCGATGAGCTCCTCGTCCTCGTCGTCGGGGTCGACGCCCCGCGCCCACGCCGGCGCGTTCCCCTCATGGATCGCGACCTGGATCTCCTGCGCGGTCTCGCGCCTGGCTTCCTCGATGACGGCCTCGACCGATATGGGCGGCGGAGGCGGGATTTCGGATGAATCATCCGGCCCGCCCGTCTCGCCGGTCCTGTCCGGCGTTTGTACGGGATCTGAAATTGGCGCCGCGACGTTGGGTGGGAGGGTCACGCCGCGCGCCTTGGCCTTGACGACCTTAGCGCGCCTCGCGAGCTCAGCCTTGGCCGCCTTCAGACGAGCCTCGAGCTCGGGTCCGCCCCCCGTCTTCGCCCACCGCGCCTTCAGCCGATCATGCACGCTCGTCGTCATGTCCAATGTCCCGAGCGTTTTTCCAGCGGGCGTTGTTGCACGCGAAGGTCGAACGCGAGCGACGCGACTGTCGCGACTTTTGGGTTTGCCGATGAGACTGCGCTGCAGTCGGGTTAAGGACGCAATTTCGAGGTCGTCTGACTGTTTGCCCATATAGGTGCCGAAAAATGTGCCGAATCGATATTTCAGAAGCAATCGCAATGGACCAATCACGGGCCTGGACGAAAAGCCGACTCCGAGAAAGTCTGAAGCAAACTGGATAAAATGTCCCTCGGGACGGTCTATTTGACTCAAGAAAATATAACCCAAAGTTTTTGGCAAAAGAAAGTTCCGATAGCGTTGGGGTCTCGGAACGAGGCGCTCAGACCGCGACGCGACCCTCTTCTGAGGCGCGCGAGTCGACACACGAGTCGACCGCGCATCGAGGAAAGTGGGCGGGGGCGTCAGTGCGGTTGAAGGGCGCCGGGTTGGAAGGCGGCGCGGCGAAGAGGGGCGCATTTGCCGTGAGATTTTTGGATAAATCTCGCGCGGTCGTCTTGCTATACAGTCCGGAGCTCGCGTGCTCGGCGCGGCGGCGAGCGGTTTTCGGTGCGGTTCGGGTTGGGTTCGAGGTGGGGCCATGGTGAATTGTGCGCTCTGCCACAACGCCCCGGCGACGGTGTTCTGCTTCAACGACAACGCACAGCTGTGCACGGGGTGCGACGTCCAGATTCACAAGACGAACAAGTTGACATTGCGACACCAGAGGGTGCACCTGTGCGAGATGTGCGAGGGTAATCCGAGACACGCCGTGGTGTTCTGCGCGGAGGACAAGGTGCGACACGTACCGTTCATCCAGATTCGACGTTCCCGGCGGGCTGTGGGCGCTCGCGTATCCCGCCACGCGCGCGCATTCGGGGCGCTATCGGGTATCCCGAAGGAATATCCAGGAAGAAATTCCCGTCATCCCTCGGCGTCACCGGCGATACGCGTCCCGAGCGCGCCGCGACGATTCAAATCGCGTCCACCCACCCCCCGTCGATCCACAAACACGTCGATAAACAATCCCTGACCATCTCCTCCCCTCGTTTAATCCAAACCCAGGCGTACCTGTGCCAGGAGTGCGACGTATCCATCCACAAGATGAACAGCGTCGCGGGCAACCACGAACGCCGGCCCGTCGGCGTCTTCACCGAGGAACAACTCGCGGGCGCCGGCGCAACCTCCGGGTCCCTCAACGATGACCAGTTCCTGGACCTCCTCGACACAGGCGGCGGCGGCGACGCCTTCGTAGGCCTCCCGGACATCTCCGAGGATGGCGGGCTGTGGGATCCCAACGCGGCGCACGGGGGCGAATCGAATTCGTTTCTCGCCGACCCAAACGCGAAGGCCGATAAGAACGCGAGAGGGTCCGGGAACAACAACGCGAAACAGAGCGGGAGCCAGGGCAGCCGCGGCAGCGGGGGCAGCGGTGACCGCGCGGGGAGCTCGCAGGCGTCCGGGGCGGCGGCGGGCGGCGGCCAGAGGCGCTCGGTGGATGGGGTATCGTCCGGCGGAGCCATGGGTAAATCACAAGTGAAAAACGAACCCGGGCACGGCGACGGGGACTTTTCGCTCAGCATGGACGACTACGCGCACTTGGACCGCATGGGGAACATGGACGATCTGCTCGGGCCGATCCTGGACGACGGCGCACTGGGCGGGCCCGGGGGGTTCATCGGGTACGAAGGGCCGGGGGGCGGGTCCCACCACATGGCGGGCGGATCGTTCCACCCGCATCATCCCCATCCGAGCCAGCCGAAGCAGGAACCACACAGCCCGGCGGGGGGCATCGGGCGGCAGTTCGGGCAGATCGCGCAGTCCCTCAGCGGCGAGCGCGGAGGGACCGCGAGCGGGAACAGCGGGGGCAGCGGTAACGGCGGGAAACCGGAGGTCAAGTCGGAACCCAGCCGGGGCGGCCAGCCGGCGGGTATGAATCAAATGCCGCCGCAGGGATGGCAGATGCACCATCCCATGGCGCCGGGGACGCACGGCATGCCCCCGCCGCCCATGATGGGGGGACCGGGCGGGGGACCGGGCGGGCCCATGCCGCCGGGCATGCAGGCCATGGCGCCCGGCACGCACGGCACCATGGGAGGCCACGGCCCGCCCCCCGGCGCGGGGCCGGTGCAAGGGCCCAACGGCGTGATGTACTTCCCGGGCCCGCAACACCCACTGCTACACCTCGCGAACGGCGGATCGAACAAACCACCGAGCCGCCTCGAACGCCTTCGTCGCTGGAAAGAGAAGCGGAAGAACCGAAACTTCAACAAGAAGATCCGGTACCAGTCGCGGAAAGTATGCGCCGATAACCGCCCGCGGATCAAGGGTAAGTTTGTCAAAGTCGGGTCCACGCCCGACTTGGGGGCGATGGACTTGTTGGGAGAGGACGATGGGCCGACGCAGGCTGGGCCGGAGGGGCTGTCGGACGTGGAGGAGGATTCGTTCGATTCGGATCCGCCGCCCCCGCCCGGAGCGCTGGCGAGAACCGCGGGGCTTCGGAGAGACGGCGGGTTGTCCGCCGCGATGTCGGTGCCGGACCTGAGCAGGCTCGGGTAGTCATTGATTCATATAGACACGGATGCTTTCACACGACGTTTACCGACACTTCAAATCTAGAGCTAATCGAGTACCACGAGTCATCAGTCGTCACACCTTGGTCTGGTCGTCCAGGGCGTTTTCGACTAGGAATTGATGAATCTTGGCGAGCACGGGGGTGAACCCGTCTACGACCGCTTTGATGTCTGCGTACGCCCCTTCCCCCCCGAGCGAGTTCACAAAGTCCGATCGCGACGGCGGGAACGACATCACCACCGAGAAGGCGCCGCTCGAGATCCACCCGTGGTACGGCTTTAACCGACGCGCGTAGGCGTCGTTGGCGCAGTCCTTCATCGGGCGCGTCCGCGGCGCCTCCTCCAGGCTCCTCAGCAGGTCCATGGTGAACTCCAGGAAGCGCTTCAGCCACAGCAGCCCCTTGCAGCAGCCCGAGTTGGACGCCTGGGTGCCCGCGGCGACCTCCTCGAGGCATATATCGAACAGTTTAGGGTGGGAGCCCGCGCGCTTGGCGAGCCTCTCGATGTTGCCGCTCACGTCCGACTTGGCGGGAGAGAACGCGACGCCGAGGCGGTCGAAGACCGGGAGGACCAAACGGCACGTCGCGAGGAAGGGCTCGGACAGCACGTCGCCCTCGGGGGACTCCGTCGCGGGCAGGGAGTCGATGATGGGGGGCAGGACGGACATGGTTTTTGGGACGCGGCGCACACGCCGCGGGGCGCGTCTCGCACTGCCAAATCTCATTTTCGTCTCGACGGTTGGCGAGCGGCCGAGATCCATCTCGGCGGCTTATCCTTTTTGCCCGTGCCATCCGTCCGCGCCACACACGCACGCGCGCCCAAACTCGGCGACGCACGGGGTTCCGGCACGCGCCACTACCCCTCAAACCCACGAGCCGAACCGGCACCGCCGTGTCCCACGCTCCCACGCGCTCCTCCGAGTCCCCGCGTTAGGGAACCCGAGACCCGCGATCCTCCAACCGGCGCACACGTCACTCGCGATGATGTCCGCCGCCGTCTTCTCCTCGCGCGCGCTCGTGTCTACACGCGCGCTGAACCCCCGCGCGGCCCGCGCGCGCACCGGCGCCAACATCGCGCGCGCCGCCGCGCGCCGCGTCGTCCGCGCATCCTCCGAGGACGCCGCCGACGACACCCTCCCCGACGTCTTCACCGCCTCCATGCTCCAAAACGTTCGCCAGAAAGTGAGCGGGTTCGAGACCACCATGGCGGTGTCCAAGCTGCCGACCGAGGAGACCCTCGCGGACGGCCGCAAGCCCACGGCCGGCGACCTCGCGTCCATCGTGTTCAGCGCGCAGACCGAGGACGGGGAGCTGCTGCAAGCGATGGACGACATGGAGGAACCCATCACGTTCGAAGTCGGCGGCGCCGCGGCCATGGGTAACCCGCTGTTCCTCGCCTTTGACAACGCGGTGCAGGGGATGGTGGTCGGGGACCAGGCGCTGGTGAACGCGTCGGGGGGTGAGTACGACCCGGCGCTGCTGTTCCGTGTGCCGATGACGCACCCCGAGGTGCTGCGGCTGCGGGAGGAGCTGGACGTGCCCGGGAAAGGTGGTTTACATCCGGGCGCCACCGTGGGATTGAGCAACGGCAACGCGGCGGTGATCCGCGAGGTGAACGAGGAGGCGACGGAGCCGTTCGTGGTGATCGACGCGAACCATCCGTTCGCGGGGTCGGACCTTCAGTTCGCGGTCAAGCTCGTGGGCATCGAGGACAAACCCGAGGATGACGAGGCGTGATGTGATGGATGTTCGCGATTTAATAAAGCAGCTCTTATTCGACACGAGCAAATAGTCAGGTTCTTAACATGTATCTGCGTAAGATCTCAGCCTAAGTACGGGTATCTCATTGAATTCCGAGTTTCGAAATCACTGGAACCAATTTGCACGGACGACAGAGGGCAAAATTGCCAAATTGGCTTCCCGTGGCGCGAACCAGAATCTTCACTGCCAACAGATCACGACTGCGTGGCCTTCGTTCACCAACCGGCGTCGACCGCGAAAAAAACGCGGTGAACAGGCGTTTGCCCATACGGAACCGTGAAAATCCGCCCCTTCACGCCACAACCACGACACGCGTCGCGAGGCCGCGCATGGCCATGCAGAGCGCGGTTAAAGAGGCGCTCGCGTCGGCGATCGCACGCGGGGTGAACCCCCGCGGCGTCCACCGCGCGAGGACCATCGGGGCGTCCGTCCGCGCCCGGCGCACGGTCTGCGCCGCGGCGGATGCCGAGGGCGGTGCCGCTGAGTCACCGTCGGAGGATGCGCGGACCGTCCCCGCGCGCCCCCCGCCGCTGCGCACGTACTACGCCGACTGGGCCGAGGTCATGTTACCGGACGGACACAGGTTCCCGATGGAGAAGTACCAGGCCACCAGGCTGGTGCTCGAGGAGGACAAGTCCCTGACGGACATCATGGAGCTGGTGCCCTCGCCGGTGAGTAACATTAGAATCCCCTTTCCAGCTGGCACGGCCACGTGTGCTACCCTCTTACGTCAACCGCGATACCCGCCCCGAATACCCCGAACGACCCCCTCGACGCCAGCCAACACGCTGACCCACATCGTCGTCCACCCAAACATCATCGACCCAACAGAAAGCGAGCCTCATCGACGTCCTCGCCGTGCACGAGGAGGGCTACGTCACGCGAGTCCTCGGGTGCGCGCTGACTGAAAAAGAAGGCCGAGCCATCGG
>Ga0302114_10000040_pt1 | contig 91458 bp, 75 predicted proteins | sample AG5_Surface_MG_FD_203107 | JGI IMG/M metagenome (GOLD analysis project Ga0302114, IMG submission 203107) | Marine microbial communities from Western Arctic Ocean, Canada - AG5_Surface | ecosystem: Environmental > Aquatic > Marine > Oceanic | place: Canada: Western Arctic Ocean | collected... | reverse complement strand
AAACTCTAAATTTTAAATATTTCATCCAAAAATTTTCCATCTGAGTTTCATCTTCTGGATATTCTCGTTTGTCACTATCCGTTTCAAAAAAGTCTTTGGATGAAAAGTCCATAGGGGTCGACAAGATTCTTCGGTAACGTTCTTTTGCCTCGTCAAACCGATCAAGAGCTATTTCTATAGATTTGTCAAAGAATTCCGTGGATCCTAATCTTAATTCATCATCTAATTTCAGTTTAAAATCGCTTAAATCTTTTATGTCACTTTTATGAAGAAATCTCTTTTGAGAGTCCAATGATTTTATATAAAAATCAAAAACCTGAGAAGACAAATCATCATCAAAATCTTTGGGCTCATAATGAATGGAGGACAAAGCATCATAGAGTAAACGCATCACCATTTTTTCCTTATCATCCTCTACTGTTCTCCAGCTAAAACCTACAGCCGAGATAACGATTAAAATTAGAGCTGGTAAAGAATATTTTAAGTTGTTTTTCATAAAGATCAAACGTATCAAAGAGAACATAGCCTCGAAATTACATAAATCATACCTCGATTTAATACATTGATTAATCTTTTACAAAAACTTTTTTCTCCAAGATTGATAATAATATGAAACGTGGTATGGATATTGTTTCTTTGCGCTGTTGTAAAGTCAAACACACCTATGGATTCTTTGAAAAGTATATGGATAGCACTAACGTTTTTTGTAGGAATTTCATTGTCTGGGCAAACGATTCAAATAAGTGGCAATATTGAAGAAGCCTCATCAGGGGAAGCCATACCAAATATCTCAATCATCTGGAAAAACTCAGAAGGCACAATTAGCTCAAGTTCAAATTCATATGGGTTTTACAGTATCTCCATTCCACAAGGGTCAGGCAAATTAACTTTTAGTGCCTTTGGCTATAAGCCCATCACGAAATCATTAAAAAATATAAAAGGAAATTTAAAAATCAATATTTCGCTCCAAGAGGTCTCAACAGAATTACTAGAAGTAAATGTTGTTTCTGAAAAGCTTAATAATAATATTACAACGACAGAAATGTCAGTAAGTAAATTAAGTGCCAAAGAAATTAAAAAAGTCCCTCAACTTTTAGGAGAAACTGATGTAATTAGAACATTAACTCTTCTTCCGGGAATTTCTACTGTCGGTGAAGGAGCTAGCGGATTTAATGTTCGGGGAGGAAATGCAGATCAAAACTTGATTATTCTTGATGAAGCGCCTGTTTATAATTCCTCTCACCTTTTTGGGTTTTTCAGCATTTTCAATGCAGATGCAGTTAAAGATGTTAAGTTATACAAAGGTGGAATGCCCGCCAATTATGGTGGAAGACTTTCCAGTGTGCTAGACATTAGACAAAAGGAAGGCAATAGTAAAAAATTTGCTGCTAATGGTGGTATCGGCCTACTATCCTCACGATTGACACTAGAGGGCCCTATCATAAAAGATAAAGTAAATTTTATGTTAGCTGGTCGTCGATCATATTTTGACTTATTTTTCCCACTTTTCGATGTCCCTGAACTCGATCAGTCAATAGCCTATTTTTACGACTTTAATGCAAAACTAAATGCCAAAATATCCAAAAAAGATAAAATTTATCTGAGCGCCTATTTCGGTAGGGATCAATTCAGCGCAGCTGAATTATTTAAATTCGGTTGGGGCAACTGGACAAGTACATTGAGATGGAATCGTGTGATCTCACCAAAATGGTTCTTCAATGCATCTGCTGTTTATTCGGACTATAAATACCAACTTGGTGCAGATGGCACTACTCCATTCGAATGGGATTCCAGAATAAGAAATTTAGTTCAAAATGCCGGATGGACCTTCTACTATAATAACGCCCATACTTTTGAATTTGGAATTCAAAATACCTTTTATGAATTTGAACCGGCAAAAATTTCAGGACCAATAGATATCGAACTTCAAAACGAATATGCAACCGAGCCATCCTTATATGCTTCCGATAATTGGCGTGTCACGGACAATTTGACAATTACCTACGGTCTCCGGTATTCCAGCTTTTATAACATTGGAGCAAGAGACATTCAAACATATAAAGAAGGTGGCATTTATAATGAAAGCACAATTGATGATACTCTTAGCTACGCTCCAGGTGAAATCATAAGATCATTCAATGATCTAAGTGGGCTAGAGCCACGTCTAGCTCTAAACTATCAAGTTTCTCAAAATTCATCATTGAAATTAAGTTACAATCGGAATCGACAGTATATTCACCTAATATCAAACAATACAACAGCCACTCCAGTAAATGTATGGAGACCTGCGGGAACCTATATTGATCCAGCAACAGTAAGTCAAATCGCTCTTGGGGGAGCTCACAACTTTAAAGAAACTGGCGTTAGATTTTCAATAGAAGGCTTCTATAAATCATACCAAAATCTAATCGATTACAAAGATGGCGCAAACTTAATTTTTGAGGAATATATAGAAACTGAATTACTTTCAGGAATAGGTAGAGCATATGGTGCCGAAGTTTTACTTGAAAAAAAGACAGGTGCTTTAACAGGATGGATTGGATACACTCTAGCAAGAACAGAGCGGCAAGTAACAGGCTCAAGCAGAGACCTAAGAGTTAACAATGGCGAATGGTATCCTGCAAATTATGATAAGCTACATGACCTTAGTGTTGTTGCAACATGGACAATATCTAAGGGATGGGATGTTGGAGGAAATTTTGTTTATCAATCTGGAAGACCTCTAACTTACCCAGACTCAAGAGGAGAGTTCGAAGGAATTTATTATCCCGTTTACACCAATAGAAATGGCGGAAGGACTCCATCAACTAACAGGTTAGATCTCTCATTCACATATACGCCAGGAACAAAAAAATTGAATAAAAAGTGGCAAAGTTCTGTTTCATTTGGAGCTTACAATGTCTACGGACGAAAAAATCCATATAGTATATTTTTTAGAGGAGAAGTTCCTGAATTTACCAATATAAAAGCTTATCAATTATCAGTTATCGGAACTGCGGTTCCCTATATAAATTATAATTTTTCATTCTGATGAATGCATATAAAATATTATCAATTTTTGTCTTTTTGGGACTTTTTTCATCATGTCAAGATGAAATAGATATTACGCTACCTGAAGGTCAAAAGCGTCTTATTTTAAATGGTAGCGTATTAGATAATGACTTGCCAAGTGCTGACCTTAGCTGGAGCATAAACTATTTGGCAGAAGAAGAAAACCCACCTGTCTTGAATGCTTCCATTTTTGTTTTTGAAGATGATATTCTCTGGGATAGCTTATCACATGTAGAGCAGGGACATTACGAGGGCAGTAAAATGGGGGAAATTGGTAGAAATTATTCTATAGAGGTAAGTATTCCCGAATCCACAGACAACAACCCTTCAGGCGTTTGGAAATCTCAAAATGAAAAACTCAATAGAAACAATCCTATGGACTCTATCTATTCTATTTACTTGCCCCCGGCAATTTTTCAACGTGAAGGATACTATGTTTATGTACATTGGACTGAGCCTTTGGGTATTGGGGATTGCTACCGTTTCAAGCAATGGAAAAACGATACATTAGAGAATGCACCCTTTAATCTACAGGTAACTGAGGATCAGTTTTTTGATGGAAGATCTTTCAATGATATTGATCTTGAAGCCTTTAATGTAGCTGGACCTGAAAGGTCACGGGATTCGACACTGGAAAATCAAATCGGCATGAAATATTCATATGAAATAAGTAGTATATCATTGAGTCATCATGATTATATAAACCTGATTCAAGAGCAAACCCTTCAAGTAGGTGGGCTCTTTGACCCCCCAGCCGCTCCTATTGTCGGTAATATTTACCGTGGCGATGATACTGAAGATTATGCCCTGGGTTATTTCTATGCCTCTGCTCCCCGGAAATCAGATATAATCATAACTCCCTAGACGATTAATCTCCTTTTGATTCCATTGCGCTAACTTCGTAAAATGGAATTATTAATGATTAACCCGGGTCACTGGGCACGCACTTTCTTCGAGAGCATTGGATTATCTGATAATTTAGTTTCAGGACTTACCATTTCTGTTGATTTCATAATTCTCATTATTGCAAGCTTAATTGCAGATTTTATTGCGCGAAAGATCCTGATGGGTCTGATTAAACGATGGGTGATCAAATCAAAAGTCAATTGGGACAATTACTTTCTAGAAGCGAAAGTTTTTCAAGCATTGGTTCATCTTTTACCTACTATAGCTATATATGGTTTTATCCCTCTTGTATTCGAAGATATTCCAAGTGCAATAACTCCTATTCAGACAAGCTTAATTACATTTTTGATTTTACAGATCTCCATTCTAATAAATAGAACATCAAAAGCAGCGAGCCACATTCTTGAAAATACTGAAAGTTTTAAAGACAAACCGATAAGAACTCTGCTTTCCGTAGTTCAATTTATTACTTGGTTTGTTGCTATACTTGGTGTCGTCTCTGTTTGGACTGGGACTCCTTTATTCAGTCTTCTTGGTGCAATGGCTGGAGCAACGGCCATAGTCATTCTTATATTCCAAGATGCGATCAATGGTCTTTTAGCAAATTTCCAGATTACTCTTTTTGATCTCCTGAGAAAAGGCGATTGGGTTACATTTGAAAAATTTGGAGTAGACGGAGACGTTCTCAGCGTTGATCTCACCACCGTAAAAATAAAAAACTTTGACAATACCATATCTTCGATACCGGCAAAAGCTTTTGTTACAGATAGCTTTGTTAATTGGCGAGGTATAGAGATTGCCCAAGTTCGGAGAATTAAACGAAGTATAACAATTGAAATAGACACGATTAAATTTTGCGACAGGCAACTAATAGATAGCCTAAGAGAAATTGAGGGCATAAAAGAATACATAATAGCCAAAGAAAAAGAGATTCAAGACCATAACAATCTCGTTGGTGCCAACAAGTCAAATCCAATAAATGGAAGAAACTTAACAAACCTTGGCATTTTTCGAGTTTACGCAACAAATTATTTGAAAACTCATACCTCAATATCTTCTAATCATAGTCTTATGGTTAGGCAACTTCAACCCCAAACCAGCGGCCTTCCATTAGAGATTTATTGCTTTGCAAAAGAGATAAACTGGGTCCCTTATGAGGGAATAGTATCTGATATCTTTGATCATCTTATTGCCTCTGCGCCAGCATTTGGACTGAGAATTTATCAAGCACCTACATCCATTAGTGGATATCCATTTAATCCCGAAAATTGAAATCCCATTTGATCTTAGGGATCGATCCTGGAACAGTAATTATGGGCTACGGTCTTGTTCTTGTCGAAGACCAGAAATTGACTTGCCTTGATCTAGATGCAATTAGATTTGATTCAAAAAGAAGTCCCTTTGAACGCCTTGGGGATATACATAAATCCATATCTATTTTATTTAAAAAACATAATCCCGATTCTCTGGCAATGGAAGCTCCATTTTATGGCAAAAATGTGCAATCCATGTTAAAATTAGGGAGAGCCCAAGGTGTCATTATGTCAGCGGGACTTGAAAAAGGGATTCCAGTTGAAGAATATTCTCCACGGAAAGTTAAAATGGCAATAACTGGTAATGGTGCGGCAACCAAAGAAAGAGTTGCTATAATGCTCGAGAATATTTACAAATTAAATAAAATAACTAAGCCTCTGGATGCGACAGATGGTCTAGCAGTAGCCACATGCCATGCTTTACAGCTTTTAAGCCCAATTATAAGTGAATCACCAAACAAATTAAAATCAAGACCAAAAAGCAAAGGCAAAGGCTCTTGGAATTCATTTCTTCAAAATAATCCAGATCGCATTAAATAGAATGAATATTCTTGTTATCTGCTCTAATATTTAAACTACTATTGCATTCTGGATTCAGCCACCAGAAAACAATCAATAAATTGATCTTCATTGGATTCAAAAAATCTTCTTTCCGTTCATAAAATAAGTAAATCGTTTGGGATTAAAACTCTTTACAAAGACATCACTTTCGGTATTCATGAAGGTGAAAAGATAGCTATTATCGCTAAAAACGGTGCTGGAAAGACTACTCTCATGCGCACTCTAATAGATCCAAGCAATGCTGATACCGGAGATATTGTTTTTAGAAATGGCCTAAAGATTAGGTACTTGCCTCAACAACCTTCATTTGATCATGAACTCACAGTTCGCCAAGTTCTTTACCAAAGTGAGCATGAGGGATTCGATGCACTGAAAGCTTATGAAGAAGTAATGTCTAAAGACAGCGATCCCGAAACCATGCAAGTAGCCCTAGATCGAGTTGAGATAACCGGTGGCTGGACTATCGAAAGCCGCATTCAAGAAATTCATAGCCGAATGAATCTTCCAGATATGGAGCGCAAAGTGAACCAATTCTCCGGTGGAGAAATAAAGAGGTTAGCTTTAGCCCAGCTATTCGTTGAAGAACCGGATCTCATATTAATGGATGAACCCACCAACCACCTTGATTTAGATATTATCGAGTGGCTTGAAGACTATTTGATCAATTACAAAGGAGCTCTATTGATGATTACTCATGATCGATATTTTTTAGAGCGAGTTTGCGGGACTATGTTCGAGTTAGAGAACCTCCAATTCTATAAATACGAAGGAAACTACAGCTATTATCTTGAACAAAAAGAGTTACGAGAAGCCAATGAAGCTGTCAGTTTGCATAAAGCAAAGCGATTATTCAAAAAAGAGCTTGACTGGATTCGTAAATCTCCTAGTGCTAGGACAGGCAAGTCTAAGGATAGAATTGACAGATTTAAAGACATAAGAAAAGTTGCTAATCAAATTGTAGACAATAAAGAAGTCAGTCTATCATTGAATTCACAACGATTGGGCGGTAAAATATTAGAATTACACAAAATAGCTAAGAGTTATCAGGACAAATTATTAATTGAGAATTTCAGTTATATTTTTAAAAAAGGCGAACGAGCAGGAATTGTAGGACCTAATGGTTGCGGTAAATCCACACTGCTAAAACTCATTATGGAGATAGACACTCCTGATACGGGTAAAATCATTACTGGAGAAACTGTCATTTTTGGACATTACACTCAAGACGGTATGATTGATAAAAATGACCTCAAAGTAATAGAGGTCGTTCAAGAGATTGGAGAGTATATCACGCTAAAAAAAGGGCACAAACTCACAGCATCTCAGCTCTGTGAGCGCTTCCTTTTTGATGGAAATCAACAGTACAGCTATGTTAGCACCCTTAGCGGAGGAGAACGCAGGAGACTGTTTCTGTTAACGATCCTTATGAAGAACCCAAACTTTCTCATCCTTGATGAACCGACTAACGATTTGGATATTCTTACTCTGCAAGCTCTCGAGGATTTTTTAGAAGATTTCCAAGGGTGTCTTTTAATTGTCAGTCATGATAGGTATTTCTTAGATAAATTATGTCAACACCTATTTATTTTTGAGGGAGAAGGGCAAATTAAAGACTTCAATGGCAGTTACTATGAATGGCGTGAAGAAAAAAAGAGACTTGCTTCAATAAATACAAAACTATCAAAGCCACAAAAACTAACAAAACAGAATAATCTTCAAGTACCACCTAAGCTTAGTTACTCTGAAAAACTTGAGTGGGATAGCCTTTCCGGTGAAATTGCCGAATTAGAAAAGAAAAGGGAAGAATTAAACAAAGTATTTGAATCTGACAACCAGGATTCAGATACAATTATTCAAGCCTCAAAGGATATAAAAGGGATAGTTGCAGAGCTTGACGAGAAGGAAATGAGGTGGCTTGAACTCAGTGAGATAGTCGATAAAAGTTAATACTTCTGCCCATTTTAAAATAAAAAAAACTTAAAATCATAACTAATTTGAACCGTTCCTGTTGCAATTATCTTTTAATTGATTAATTAAACTATAAACACACATGAATGGCCTGAAAACATGTTTTATTCTAATCGCAATTGTCTTTTCAACGAAAATATCAGGGCAAGTATCAATAAATGGTCAATATAGAAGTGGTGCAGGGTTTTATGCTTCATCTGAAGCAGGTTTAAAATTGCATTTAAAAAAATCATATATCGCCGTCAGAGGTCTTAAATCCACCGACTTTGGAAATGCCTCTCGATCAGACAGCAGTAGTTATGGAATATCAATTGGGGCTGGTAGCTCTTTCCTAATAATCTCAAAAATTTGCGCAGGAGCAGAAATAAACCTAAGAATCAATGACTTAAATGGAAATAATGGCGATCCATTTTTATCTCCACAGCTATACTTAGGATACGATTTTAGATGGTTTGAAATACAATTGAATTTAGGGTTGCCATATTTTTTTGGCCTTGGATTCAATATTCCTTTAAAAACATAAAGAAAAGTATTCTTTAAACTCTCAATAACTTAGGATTTGAATCTCCGGTATTCATTTGCTATGCTATCCGCAATGTCTTGCATTTCATCCTCGCTAAGTTGCAATTTTGGTAACGCGAAATTCAAATCCCCCTCAGTTCTTAAGGGAACTAAGTGTACGTGTGCATGAGTAACCTCAAAGCCTAGAACTGCTACCCCAACCCGATTGCATGCTATTTTACCCTCAATAGCTTTTGCAACGACTTGCGTAAATGACCAAAGGGTCTCAAATTCTTTAACTGGGAGATCAAACAAACGGTCCACTTCCCTTTTAGGAACAACAAGAGTATGTCCTTTAGAAAGGGGTCGAATATCTAAAAATGCAATTGCATCATTAGATTCAGCAACTTTATAACACGGTATTTCACCTTTTATAATTCTTGTAAAAACGGAATCCATATTGAGACTAAATATTCTTAACGTGAAATTTCTAATATTTCCAATTTCATCATCCCATTTGGGATTTGAATCTCTGCAATATCGCCAAGGACCTTACCTAAAAGGCCTTTACCAATAGGAGAATTTACACTTATTTTCCCCGAAGGGAGGTCTGCCTCTGCCTCTGCAACTAAAGTGTATGAAAACTCCATATTATTTGACACATTACGCAGACGAACTCGAGATAATATTAACACTTTGCTATTGTCAAATTGAGATTCATCTACTATCCGTGCATTTGCCATTACATCTTCCAGTTTGGATATCTTCAATTCCAATAAACCCTGCGCCTCTTTAGCGGCGTCGTACTCAGCATTCTCACTTAAGTCACCTTTGTCGCGTGCTTCTCCAATTTGCTGAGATATTCGAGGACGCTGGACCGACTTGAGTTCCTCCAGCTCCTCTTTTAAATTTTTAAAGCCCTCAGGGGTATAATAGGAAACCGACATTCTAATAGATTTTAAGCAGAATTGAGATCATTGATGACCCCATATCAAGATTTGAAAGGTATGAATTTAAATAAAAGAAAGAAAGAAAGGTTCTGAAAGAGAATTACAATATTAAAATTGCTCCTATTGTATGAACACCCATAAAAGCGGAGTTTGTTAGACGGTAAGCGTAATTAATTTGCAACTTACCACCATTTCCTGTTGGTGTGTTTACCGAAAAACCTGCAGATGGACCACTTAGGGCCTCCGTAGCCATTCCATCATACCGATTATCAAAAAAAGCATAACCAAAACGGACTTGAAAAATATCATTATGATCAAATTCTATCCCTCCAGTGATTTGATCTTTTTTGAAAGAGTTAGAAATAAAATTTCCAGCGATATTTAGTCGATTCTTGGAGTCGAAATCTACTCTTTTTGAAGCGCCAATTGCAAGCTGGGTGGGCATTTCAAAGTTCTGTGAGCGGCTATCGAACGTCGAAGTATGAGAACCTGAAGGCACAGGTAAAACTATTGCCATACCATCCCCTGCGTATCCAAATGAAGGGCCAATGTTACGCAGTGTGATACCAAATTTAAAATCACGATTCTCCCCTGTTACGTATTGAACACCCGCGTCAAAACATACTCCAGAAGCATTAAGGTTTGATATACTAGAGCTATAAAGTTTGATATTAATCCCACCGAAAATACTTTGAGTAAACTTTTTGGAATACCCTATGCCAATAATTGAAGCAGTCGGACGATAAGTTCCTGCTCCACCGTCTGGCAAGTCAGTGGTTGTGACATCTATATCCCCATAATTCATACTTGTTATATGAATCCCTAAAACTCCATCATTACCCGTTGGGGTGGCGAATGCCGCTGCATTCAACTGAATACCAGAACCCACTAACCATTGACTATTTGCAAATCCAGCCTGAAGGCCCTCTGTAAAGGCTAAACCCGCAATATTTCCATACAAAGACTCTAGTCCCATTACGTTTGCTGTATTTCCTTCTGCCCATGAAGCTGTTCGAGCCCAAGGATTTATCAAAAGTTCAGAAGCTCCTGCCGATCCTGACCTTACAGGATTCCCTCCAAAAGTGGATGACGATACCACTAGAAAAGCAAGTATTGCGTATATATTTTTTTTCATGATTTCTATATTTCTTTTTAAAATCCAGTTGGGTCAAATGGACGCAGTGTTCCAAACCATTTAATAACCTTCTCACCTATTCCGGGAGCATTAATATGAATAATATAAACGCCACTGGCAATTGGCACATTGTAGTTGTTTGTCAAATTCCAAGATATCCAAGTAGCGGAATTGTCCTTCTTCAAAGTTCTAACCAGGGCTCCTTCAACGGTATAAATATTTATGGTACAGTTTTCTGGAAGATTAGTAATCTTGACAATGTTGTCCAATTGAGAGCTCTCATACAAGGACAAACCAAAGTATGGATTAGGCACAACACGGATAATATCTAGTGCATCCTGAGCAGTGGAAGTTTGGCCCTTTTTGGTAGCTACATTATTTGTGTTAAATATGTATTTAGGGAAAGAATTGTTAGTTCCATCCGTTTCATACTTCGCATAAGGCTGTGTCATACGAATTCTAACTTTTGCATCACTCGGCATATCCGTATATAGATCTATTCCATCAAATCTGGAATCAATTAATGGTATATTAACCCACATCAAGCTTTTTGTGATCTTGTTACGATTCAAAATAGAATTCATCCCCGTTATCTCAGTATATATTGGACTTTCAGTTTCATCCGGTCCAGCATAATCCAAAGGTATCTTAGACAGTCCTTGTTGAAAATAAGGAGCAAATACATATAGATAATGCTGTCCGCCAAACTTATATCCGCCAGTTACAGCATCTCTTGGAAAAACACTGAGTCTACTCGTTGGGTTCCATTTCATATCATTTCCATTGTCCCCTACCATCCATGAATTTTCACCAAAAGCCATATTTAATCGCGTTCCCGTTTCGAGATCAATTGCGTATCCCGGGAACCATGACCAACCCGTACTAGTAGAGCTTTCAACAAGCTGACCATTCACAAGATCTAAGCTAGCACCTGAGCGCAACCTCCATTTGCGAGTAGCCCCCTCAGTCAAGTCTTGATCCTCTCCAAGCTCTATAACAGGTACACGTGTCCATTTGGTATGGTCAGAAGTATAAACAACGTCAACAGAGTGTAGCCCTCCGGTAGCCATCCGAGATGAAAAAGCGGACATTGCAGAGTCAGCAGGACCCATGCCATAAATACTATTCCCTTCATCAAAGCCTCTTCCCAAATAACTAACATATTTAAACGGTCCCCATGTGCCATTCACAATATTGCTAAATAATGACTTAGGATCATCTGGGTAGTCTGAATAATAAGAACCAGGCTTTACTGTGACATCATTTTGCCCTGCTAACAACCAATTTCTTGGGCTGTAGCTATCATCATCTTTCACACCGGTAAGCCATGCCTGAGTCGGATCGCTAAAACTAATATCCGATTCGATAATTCCAGCATTCCTTTCATTATCTGGATCATTTCCTGGATTTTCCTGATCCCTAATTTCAACCGATAATCCCAGCTCAGGGATTATTTGTTCATTTAAGAAAGAGATTGAGGTCATAGAATTTGCAATGACATTACCTGCAATATCCTGAATCTCCCACATGGCTGAACTTCCCACATTATCAAACAAAAGAGTATAATTCCCTTCTGGTACATTCAAAGGATCTACAACTTTCACATTAATCGGCCCGGATCCACTCTCATATACTGGATAATCCAGGCTGAAATTATTAATGATGGATGATTTTGAGTCTGAATCCAATTCGAGAGCATTTCCTCCATTCCCCATGCCCTCAATTCGAGTTATAATAGGGCTAAATCCATACTCTGAGTTTTGGATAGTACCTTCCGATTCACTGGTTATTATATGAGGAATACCCTCGTATTTCCTTACATTATTTCTTCCTGACAAGAAAGGCTTTCTCTGACCACTTGGATACAATACCTGGTCAAATGGCTCATATTCGTTGTATGCGTATGCCACTACAGTAAAGTAATATGGCTTATGATTAATAAGCCTCTTGTCTGTGCCTGTGGCAAAGGCATCCTCACCCACCAAGAAACTCATTTTAATGCCTTCGTTATTATTTTCAAGGGTCATGTCTTGAGGCATAAGAAGTTCTAGGCTAGGATCTAATTCCCAATTTATCAGACGTTCTACACCGTTTTGAATATCGCACTGACCTATTAGTCTTGCTTGACTTGGGTCGTATCGATCACCTACCGAAGCATTCTGATTTGCTAACTGAAAAACCTGAAATCCTTCAAACCTGTATTTATTATCTGCAAATGGAATCAGAGGATCAATCTCTTCATAATCAAGATTGTCATTGTTCTGTCCGTCGCGATAACTAAGCATCAAAACCAGCTCCCTGTCTAACTCCTGAACTTCCAGGTCAGGAGCGTCGGGTCCATTCAGGATTTGGAAACAATTATCAAATAAACTTTGTGCTTTGTCGTCAGCAATTAAAATTTTCTCAACTGATGCAAATAAATCAGACTTGTTGTAATCTCTCTCCCAAACAACTCCTGTCGTGATGAAATTCAATGCCCCTGGAGCAAGAGAGAAAGGCCCTGCATTGTGAAGGCCTCGTTTGTCCTCAGAATTATTTGGTGATTCATACCAATCTTGAGACGAAGATGGTGCATTGTTTCCCGTTGTGTCAAAGGTGTTTCCAGGATATGCAAATAAAGTCGCAAGGCCTGAGCCATCTGCAGTAAACCCATCCCCATTTGCAGGATTCCCTGGTCCGCTAGGGCTCTCCACTACAAGAGGATTACCGTTTTTCCATCTGGATTGCATAAAATTATAAAACTCTGCAGAGGTATTAGGATTTCCAGAGAATGCAGAACCTGTATTGTTGTAATACATGAATCCTGACATGATAATTCTTTCGTTAACTCCGGTAACGGGATTTTCTGCAACACAATTACCATTATCATCTCTTACTCCATCAATACAACCATCTCGATCATTATCAAGACCATCGAAATAATCAGCAAAAGGACCTTGGAAAAAATCAAACCCGACAGCAGGAGGATTTAATCCATATCCCAAAGGGCCTTCGTCATTCAAGTCTGCATTGTAACAATATCCCAATCCTCTTGGGATATCACAGCCTATAATGTCATCTAAATAATTTCCGAGATCTGGATCAAACCATGTGGAGAAATATGTATTGGTCAATCTAAATGTTGATTTATTAATAATTCGGTAATTATTAAATGTCATATTGTTAATCTCATCATTCGTAGAAAAAGCAAATGCTTGAGCTCGAATTTCAAACCCTAAGGCACCTGCATTTGTCTCTGTATGGATATTTCCCCGGTCATTAAATACCCACCATATTGTCTGATCTCCGTATAGAACATCCGTCTCTTTTCTTCGACAGTCAAAAGCTCTATCCAAGTCATAAGCAGGGTAATCTTCGAGCGGATCATAGAATTGGTCTCCGTCAAGGTCAATAAAAGGAGCAAGAGAATAAGGTAATTCACCTTCAGCACCTTGGGCTGGCCAATTTAAAATAATATCCGGAATATTACCTTCATATCCTGGGAATTTATCTCCAGGATCACAGTCTGGATCATTTTTACATAACAACCATGAACGATGAGTTTCAACCTCTTCACGGGTAATTATCCAATGTTGATCGTATTTATCACAGATCTCTTTATTTACCGAAGCCAATCCATCCGTTGACAAAGGACCTGGCCAATAATCACTTCCGCGAGAGCGGTATGTCATAGCCGCAAGTTTCAATTGATTTCCCTCATCAAGTCCCCCAAGCCAGAGAGCTCCTGCAAACATTGAATGCTTTCCCCCTCCCTTAGGAACTTCATAACGAGCAGTATTTAAATCCCACCACATATCCCCGCCAGCTAAAATAGTGGCCCGAACATTGTTTATACTCAAGTCCGATTGAGCTTTAGCCGGTTGACAGAGTTCCTCAACCGTCTTGTTGGAGCGCCCAATTGAGCTACCAGAGACATTAATGTCGGGCTTTGCCGATATTGCTCCTGAGCTAAATACGATTACTAAACAGAGTATTAATTTCTTCATTTGAAATTGGAATAATATAATTTACAGGCCAAGGCGAATACCTAGACGAATTTGGCGAGGGATTGAATAATTAAATGGATTGACCATAGATATATTGTAGAAGTCAGCAAAAGACTGTGCATTTGTAGTAAATAAAATAGCTTGTTGTCCTCTAGATGAAGCTAAGTAGCCATCATCATCCGGCGAGCCTGTATAGGGGTATATATTCAATACATTCAGCGTATTAAAAACATTCAATACTTGGACATATAACTCGATATTCTTCTTTCCCTTATTGTAGTACCAAACCTTATTTGCTGTCATATCCATTTTAAATTGCCAAGGTAGCCTTGACCCATTTAAAATACCTACAATTGGGGCATTAGTTTCCGTCAAGCCATAAGCTCTTACTCTTCGCGAGTAGGGGAAACCAGAACTAGTACTTACCAATAGATTGACACCAGTATTTTCTAAAACACGTACGTTATTAACAACAGGTCCATTGTAATTGGTTCCTTTGCCATATCTATAATCTAGATTCGCAGATAAATTATGTCTTTGGTCATAATCCAAAGGTTGAATATACCTTAGATTAGGTTGTCCTGATCGGGCCAATGAAAGTCCCGACTCTGCGCCAGATCCTGTACCATCAGCAAACGACAAGGTATATTGAGCATTAATCATGACATTGCCCGTTCTTCTTAAATCATATTGAAAACTAAACCCTTTAGCAGTAGTAAAGTCTCTATTGCCATAAGTGACATATGTTGTCGGATAGGCCTCGGTAACAGATACCGATTGAATTAGATCACGATATTCACGATAAAAAGCATTGATTTTCAGAGCACTTCTCTCTCCTAGCATCTGGCGAAAACCAATTTCATATTCCGTAAGCTTTTGAGGTTCCAGCTCAGGGTTTGGTAAATCTGCAGTTCCATATTGAAGATTAACATAATTTATTGGATTAAATCGAGAAAAACCTGCAGTCGGCCTTTGAACTAAGAGATCATAATGAGCAAAAAATTCAGCCTCATCTGAAATTGGGAATTGGAAAGATATTCTCGGAGATACTGTTACTTGCGGAGTATAATCCTTAAAACTATTTGCAGACAATACTGGCTGATCAGGGTTATTTTGGTCAGTAAAGTTCTCTTCAAAAATCCAAGGTTTGGCCTGCCCCCCTGATAGGTTTGAAATTTCAACAGGATTTGACTGAGGACTTCCATCTGCGTTGAACCAATCAAATCCGTTTCGATAGCCAACTATTTTATTAGGGTTCTTTATATCATCAACATAAACAACGTAATCATCTCCCATTGATTCTGGAATAACAAAGTCTGTATTCATGCTTTTAACATCTCCAACATCCCTAGACTCATATAAACTAAACGGGTCTTTCAACACTGGCTGATTTGCGTCAAAGCGATCTACGCGAACTCCAACGTTAAAATAGAGATCATCAAAGGTGAATTGATCTTGAATATATCCAGCCATATAAATAGGCTGAAAAGCAGCTATCGGATAAGTTCTATTGCCGTCTGTATCTGTTGACTTAAAGAAGTTCTCTAACGTTGGGTTATTATCTAATAATTTACCTGTGTAATCATAACCGTAGTAACTAACATAAGCATCTCCTCCAAAATTCAACAATTCTTGGGCGGAAAATAACGACAACCCCCCCCATTTAAGTAAATCATCTGGAGAATAGTTATCTATATCCAAAAGAACTTGATCTCCCCCATTTAGATCTAATCCCAGGGCATCTCTCAAATTTCTATCAAAAGTTCTTGGCTTATTTAAATCCAGAGCTCTGTTGTAATTAATAGTATCCTGGAAAACCCCGTCTCTATATACAAGAAGAGGGTTCTCAAGATCCAATTCTCTCATATGATCATTCTGCAGATTGCGCATTAAAGTCCAAAGACTTCTGCCCGCAACTCCAAAACTTCTATCAAACCTTTGTTCATATTCTAATCCGGCAATCAAAGAATGAGATCCAATATCAAAATTTGTTGAGGCTGTAATTCTAAATTGTTCTCTTTGATTATATCCATAACTTGCCTGAACTGCACCAACATTACCAAATAAACTATAAACACTGTATGGAGCCTGGCCATTCAATAGACCTCCACCCTGCTGAATATTAGTCAGGTTGTCAATCTGATTTGCAATCTGGCCATTGGCTACCATTTCATAATAAGAAGAAGTATAATTGGCTAAAATCGGATTGTAAACACTTGGTGTAAAGATTACCGCCGTATCCAAATCGAGTAACTTTCTAAATGCAGAAACACCTGTTTTTTCATCTTGCCCGTAGCCGTAAAATGATGATCTCTGAGTTTCAAATTTACCAACATGACCATATTGAAAAACATTATCACGATGGCGATCGTCCCATGTTCGATCTAAGTTTCTAGTGTAGTCTACTTGAATTGTATAATAAGCGTTCTTTATTAAGGACTCACTATCCGCTCCCATACCGCCAAATTGCTGGGTAAATCGGGCATATGTAGAGAAATCTCGGCTATTATACGTAGAGTTATTTTGGTAATTCATTAATGAATTAGAAAAGCTTGAATTTCTTCCGACACCTTGGTTATACCTTCCACCAATTACCAGATTCGTTCTATCGCTTGTTTTGATATTGATATTACCCGTGGCGCGGATAGCATTCCGAGCGACATTCAAGCGACTATTTACTATTTCTAAATCATCTAGGCGTAATAATTCAGCAGCACGAATTGTGCCTAAACCTGCAGCTGTTGGAGTTAATGGGTTTAATTCAAGTTCGCTAAGCGTATCATTCTTTACCTTATAAACTGGCACTGCATATGGTCTGCTGTCTCCATTGTGCTGAAATTCTGCAGACAACAAATAACCTACTAAAGGAGCATTTTTTTCTTTATTAAATAATAACGGGCCACCAATTGTTAATCCCCCAAGATTATAATCATAAGGATCAAATAAAGACGATGTGACATATTCTGTAGTCCCGAAAAATCTTGGTGACGGTCCTCTTGTTGTTGTTGAAATAACGCCACCAGTAACATCACCATAATTCGCAGGGATACCACCTGTTATAACCTCTGTTTGGGCTATTGCCTCTCTTGGAAGATTAATATCTCCCCTAACTTTTACACCATCAATAAAGACAACGTTTGCATCACTTCGACCTCCCCTAAAATAACTAGCGCCAGAACCTTCATCTTGGACAACACCTGATGTGAGAGATAAAACCCCACTAACACCCCGCGATGCTAAATTTCTTATAGCTGCTGCACCCATAGTAAATGAAGTTTTTCCCTTTTCAATAAGAGGTGCTTCATAATCAGCTACAACATCTACCTCACCCAAGACTACGTCCGAAGATTCCAAAGAAAAGTCAATTACAATAGGACGACCGCCAACAATTTCTACACCATTAAAAGTCATTTTATTATATCCAAAAGCCTCACATGTTATAGAGTATGTGCCTGGAGTAATAGGGTTTATATTGTATCGCCCGTCAAAATCCGTAAGGCCCTTGGCTATTTCATATCCACCAGAAAGAACTTTAATTACTGCCTGGTACTGCTCAGCACCTGATTTCTTATCTTTTACAACACCCCTAAGAGATCCTGGTCTTGATTGGGCTGAGGCATTAAAGACAAATGCTATAGCTATGAGAAAAGCTCCAAATCGAATTCGCATATGTTGACCGTTTAGTTATGATTTAGGTAAATTGATGATACGAAAATAACTAATAATTACTATCATTCAGCTTTTAACTATTATTTCATTAATATTGAAAAAACAATCATGAAAAAATACTTGTTTCTTATTGTGCTAGCAACTGTGAATATCTCCTGTACTGGCGTGAGTAACAATCACCCTGTTCCAATCACACAAGTAAATGAAAATCTGTACCTTAACACCCCTAGCGCATACCCTTTACAATTTGTTGGAGGTTCAATTTTTGTCCCTGAATGGGGATACAGAGGTATCGCCATATATCGGCGAACAAATTTTGGTGATGCTAATGACTTTGGCGTTTATGATCTTTGCTGCCCAAATCATACGCAAGAGAATTGTGGAAGGCTTGTTTTAAAAGATAATTTATATGCCCAATGTCCTTGCGATGAGCAAGAATTCTTATTGTTTGACGGCCAAGCTATAGATGATCCTGTACGCTGGGGATTACTTCCTTACAGGGTGGGTTATGATGGAGCTAGTCTGCATATTTCCAACTAAATAATTAAAATTTAAGCGATCCCCATTTGCTTTAAGTGACTTACATGGGAACGGTATGCACTAGCAAAAGTCTTGAACTCATTGTAGGTAATGTTAAATTCTTCACAAGTGTCTTTTACAATTTTAGAAATATCTGGATAGTGAACATGAGAAATCCGTGGGAATAAATGATGCTCTACCTGATAATTTAAGCCTCCAAGAAACCAAGTCAAAAACTTATTACCCATTGCAAAATTAGCTGTCGTCTTCATTTGGTGAACAGCCCATTCGTCATCAGTCTCAAGAGTTTGATTTTCTGATGTGCTCACAAAATCTGTTTTATCAACCACATGAGCTAATTGGAATACTATAGAAAGTACGAAACCAGCAACTGCTGACATGATAAAAAAGCCTATCAACCAATGAACAAACCCAAGAGAATACATAGGTAATCCAACGAACAAACCTAAATGCAAGGCTTTCCAAGCCCAAAAGGAGATATGCTGAAAGCGAGTCAGAGGTTTTAAAGGAACTTGGCCAATCTTTTTCGAGAAATATTTTTTATAGTCCGTGTATAAAACCCAATAGATATAAAGCAAGGCGTACAAGGCACTAAAGTATAAATGCTGAAACTTATGAATCTTTAGTCGTTTTTGTCCAGGAGCCATTCGCAATAACGACCCAGCCTCAATGTCATCATCAACACCTTCAATATTAGTAAATGTATGATGAACAGTATTATGTTTTGTCTTCCACATTAAAACGCTTGCGCCCAAAAAGTTTACAGTATGAGCAGCCATTTCATTGAGCCAATTATGATTTGAAAAACTTCCATGAGCCCCATCATGCATGGTATTAAACCCAATACCACTAATCAGAATTCCCATTAAAACCCAAAGTCCTAGAGCGCTAGAAAGCGATGGCTGAAAAATTATTATCGATAAATATGAAGAGACCATGCCGATTACAAGGATTGCAGTCTTAATATATAATCCAGCATTACCTTTTTTTGATAATCCTTCAGTTTGAAAATATGCATTTACTCTGTGGGTTAATTCTTGATAAAAAGGTTGACCTTTTTTCGGTGCAAAACGAGGAGCTCTAAAATTTGTAGACGTCATGTATGCAAGATAAGGGCATGAGGATTATAAAAAATAATTTTTCGAAAAAATTCCCATGATAATTGAGAAAAGAAATAGTGATTTTCGTTCTTTTAGCAATAGATTCACAGCACAATCCTTGAAATATCTTAACTATGAAAAAAATGAAGCCAGAATCGCTAATGATGACACATGGATATGTGCCTGAATGGAGTGAGCAAAAACATTCAAACGGCCTAGCGAGAATGGTATGGATGTGATAACAAAAGAAGTGGAATTGTTTACCTGGGAAAAACTAGATGCCGTATCTGAAATACAGTCTGTTTTTAACTTCAAGTAAAAACTAAAAAGAATAAAAAAGGGGAGTAATTAAAGCTCCCCTTTTTTGGTCTATAAATTTTATTAATATCTATAAGTTTCAGGCTTGAAAGGTCCTTTAACTTTTACCCCAATATAATCTGCTTGCTCTTCAGAGAGGGTGTCTAGTTCTGCTCCTACAGATGAAAGGTGTAATTCAGCAACTTTTTCATCCAAATGTTTTGGCAAAGTAAATACTTCATTAGAATATTTTCCAGGATTCATAAATAATTCCATTTGAGCTAATACCTGGTTAGTAAACGAGTTCGACATTACAAAACTCGGATGCCCTGTAGCGCATCCCAGATTGACTAATCGACCCTCCGCTAAAACGATAATCTCTTTATCTCCAATTGTATACATATCAACCTGAGGCTTTATTTCTAATTTCGAGTCCCCATAATTAGAGTTCAACCAAGCCATATCAATTTCATTATCAAAATGGCCAATATTACAGACAATCGCCTTATCTCTTAAAGCCAAGAAGTGCCGGTCAACAATGATGTTTTTATTTCCAGTGGTAGTGATGACAATATTCGCCATGCTAATAACATTATCGATTTTGCGAACCTCAAATCCATCCATAACGGCTTGGAGTGCACATATCGGGTCAACCTCAGAAACAATGACGCGGGCGCCTGAAGCCTGAAAAGATGCTGCGGTACCTTTTCCGACATCTCCATAACCTGCACAAACAACAACTTTTCCAGCGATCATTAAATCTGTGGCTCGTCGTATCGCGTCTACCGCAGACTCGCGACAACCATATTTATTATCAAACTTTGACTTAGTGACAGAGTCATTCACATTGATTGCAGGCATTGGCAATGTTCCCTTGATCATACGCTCAAATAGTCGATGAACGCCTGTGGTCGTTTCTTCAGAGAGCCCTCCAATACCCTCTATTAAATGAGGATATCGATCTAAAACCATATTTGTTAGATCACCACCATCGTCCAATATCATATTCAATGGCTTCCTATCCTCTCCAAAAAATAATGTTTGTTCTATACACCAGTCAAACTCCTCTTCATTTAACCCTTTCCAGGCATAGACTTGCACGCCAGATTCAGCTATAGCAGCTGCCGCATGATCTTGCGTTGAAAAAATATTACATGAGGACCAGGTTACTTCAGCACCTAATTCAACTAATGTTTCTATAAGTACGGCAGTTTGTATAGTCATGTGCAGACATCCCGCAATTCGAGCGCCCTTGAGAGGCTTGCTTTGTCCATATTCTTCTCTTAAAGCCATGAGGCCTGGCATCTCCGCCTCCGCAAGGTGTATCTCACTTCGTCCCCAAGGGGCCAAAGAAATATCTTTTACTTTATTCTTAATGAAGTTGTTTTCTAGTGAGTTTTCCATCAATTTTGCTTTGAATTATGATTATCGAAAACAAAATTAAGCATATGATGTCCGCCGAAGTTAATAAACTTGGACTTTTTGGCTTGAATGTCGTTTTTATCCCGATAAACGAAAAGAGAATTGATCAAGTTAAATCCCTATCCCCAGTAGACCTTGAGAGATCAATGAAGTTCAAAAGTGAAAAGAAAAAAAATCAATTTCTTTCTGCAAGACTGGCTTTAAGCCTAATTGATCATAAACTTTCGAAAGATATCGCATACGAGGGTAAGCGCCCTCTACTTAAATCTAATTCTGGTGAAATTAGCCTAAGCCATAGTCAAATTTTTGCAGCTGCAGCCTGGCACCCAACCCTTCCAATAGGTATTGATGTGGAAAGTGAAAGAATACAACTTGAGAATATTTCAGCAAAATTTCTTTCCATTAAAGAAATCGATAAAATTGAGCTATCTAAAAATCCCAAATTAGCAAGAAGAATTGCTTGGGGAGCAAAAGAATCAATTTATAAAGCGGCAAAACAAAAAGGTTTATCACTATCAAAAGATATCATACTGGATTTTGTGGCCGAATCGGAAAATGGAAAAGGAATTGCTTCAATAACTGATGGTCGAAAATATAGTATTGGTTGGAGATTGATTAAAAAAGAAGACAAAACAACAGAGGCTTTAGTTTGGGCAGTAGAAAAGCCGGAAACTTTAAAAATTGTTTTAACTGGACCAGAATCCTGCGGTAAAACAACTCTTTCCAAACTATTGAGTGATCACTTTAGTGCAACTCACGTAGCAGAATATGCACGTGAATATTTAGAGCTAAAAAAAGATAAATATGATTTAACTGACCTAATAAGTATCAATAATACCCAAATGGTAATTCAAAAAAAAACCACTGACCCATTGGTGTTTTTTGATACGGATGCTTTAACATTAATTATATGGGCAACTGATAAATTCAGTGCAGAAGTTGATGATTTTGAAATCTCTTTAAAAAACAATTTACCTCATCTTTATTTATTGTGTAGACCAGATTTGCCTTGGGTACATGACCCCCAAAGAGAAAACCCCATTGACCGTAATCGTATTTTCCAGTTATACGATCAAGCCTTAAGATCAAGGAATATTCCATTTGAATATATTCAAGGCAAAGGTGAAGCGCGCATGAAAAATGCAATAATTGCTATTGAAAATCAAATGTTATGATCTAACTTTGTTCTCAATAAACACAGGGGTGCCTTTTAAGGCTGAGATTAATACCCTAAGAACCTGAGCAGATAATGCTGCTAAGGGAGTGAGGACTTAAAATAGTCCTGTCGCAAAAGCGCCATCTGTGTATCATTTTTTAAATCAGATGTAGCATGAAAAAAAACATTTTCTTCATTTTCTTCATTTCCATTGCGACAATTTCCCAGGGGCAAGAAATTGATACAGTATTGGAAAAAATCATTTTATCGGATGTTAACTTATTAGAAATGAGGGCATCCGAGAGAACTCCGATGACAGTACTTGATTTGTCAAGTAACTCTTCACCAATGGAAATACGGGGGAATACATTAGAAAATTTAAATAATGGACTTGATATTCCATATTTGATTCAATGGACACCATCAATAACACAATCTTCTGATGCTGGAACAGGCATGGGTTACACCTATCTTAGAATGCGAGGAATGGATCAAACTAGAATAAATGTCACGATTAACGGTGTGCCCATAAATGATCCGGAATCACATGGCGTCTTTTGGGTAAATACTCCAGATATAACATCATCCATCTCATCTTTGCAAATTCAACGTGGTGTTGGAACCTCTACAGTTGGCGCAGGTGCTTTTGGAGGTTCTATTTCAATGGAAGTTGGAGTCCCAGAAGAAAAAGCTAGCACTAAAGTCATTTTTGGAGGAGGTTCTTTTGGAGGAGCAAGGGCAACATACATAATTAACTCTGGGGCATTAGGGCTAACTAATGGAAAAACTAAACCTTTAACATTTATGGGTCGACTCTCCCATTTACAAAGCCAAGGGTTTATAGACCGCTCATCGGTTAATCTAAACTCCTACCTAGTAAGCGGACAATATAAAAGAGAAAATAGTATTTTTCGTTTAGTTCATTTTAGTGGAAATGAACTTACGCAGCAGGCATGGTATGGCATTCCTGAAGATAAATTCAATGCTGAGGGACCTGGAAGTTTTACTCAAATACAAAATTATATTTCCAGAAATGGTTTAGATTCAATAGATGCTCAGAATCTTATTGATTCAAGAAATAATACTTACAATTACTATCGTTACCCCAATGAAATCGATCGCTATAAACAGACTCACACGCATTTAATTGGTAAAATCCGATTGCCAAAAAATTGGAGATTTAATTTTAATTCTTTCCTTGTTGCCGGGAAAGGATACTTCGAGCAATTTAAAACGAATCAATCATATCCAGATTATGGCCTGTTAAATCCCGTAATTAACGATAGTACTATTCAAAGTACAGACCTAGTTCGTCAACGTTGGTTATCGAATTCTTTAATTGGGACACACGCTTCTTTGGTCAAAGAAATAAATGATGCCAAATTTGTTTTGGGTGGATTTTCACAACGGTATTTGGGAGATCATTATGGCACGCTTCCCTGGATGCAGGTAAACCCACTCCCTGGAGTTTTACCTGCTAACTTGCCCACAGATAGAGTGAGTAATTATATCTACCAAAGTGGTAATGATTATCGATACTATGAAAGCATTGGAGATAAATTTGATTACACTGGTTATATTAAAGCGGAAATCCCTTTCGGAAAAAATTGGTTGGCCTATGGAGATCTTCAGCTCCGGTCTGTAAATTATATTATCAATGGAGTTGGAGATGATCAAACAGGTCTTGATTTTGAAAATGGTTATCTCTTTTTCAATCCAAAAGCAGGTTTAGATTACCAAATAAATGGAAATAGTCGACTATATTGGTCGGCAGCAATTGCCAATCGCGAACCTGTTCGAAATGACATTATAGATTATGGGATTTCAGATACTGCGTTGCCTGAAAGCGTGCTTGATATTGAAGTAGGTTATCAAACCCGAGGCAAAAATGGATTTTTTGAAGCGAATATTTATTTAATGGAGTACCTAAATCAGCTTGTTCCAACGGGTGCAATAAATGACGTAGGTGCAACTTTAAGGATGAATGTCAATAGAAGCTACAGGAGAGGTCTAGAGCTAGCGGGAGAGCGCAAATTAACGGATCAATTAATAGTTGGATTTAATACTACTCTGAGCAACAATAGAATTGCTGAATTCGAAGAAGTTCTGATAGATTATATGGACGGATCTGAAGTAAAAACAACCTTCAATAATAGTAAAATAGCAATGTCTCCTGACTTTATTTCAAATGGAATGATTCAATGGGCTTATAAAGTCGATAAAGATTTAAAAGGCCATTTACAGCTTCGCGCAAAATCCGTTGGTCGACAATATCTGGATAATACTGAAAATGAGAACCGCAGCTTAAATCCTTACCAAACGATCGATTTTCAATGGCTTATATCTTCTAAATTAGGTAGTTTCAGATTGGATGTAATGAATTTGCTTGATGCAACTTACGCTCCTAACGGCTACACATATGGGTATCTATTTGGCGGAGCACGAACCGACGAAAATTTTGTTTTCCCCATGGCTGGAAGGAATTTCTTCCTAACCTACAGTATCAAGCTAGACGGCAAATAAAAAAGGGTATGGATACTTTATTCTAGCTCTAAAAGTTGCGACCTTGCGACTTCAACGTCTTTTTTTATTTGAGCCCTTAATTCGTCTTTTGAATTATATTTTTTTTCATCTCTAATTCGATCTATAAAATGCACACGGATTGGTCTATCATAAATGTCCTGGCCACTTTCAATTAAATGAACTTCAAGTAAAGGGTTCTCATTTCCGATAGAAGGTCTTTTCCCGTAATTAGCGACCCCCATAATTTGAATAAGTTTTGGATCATCTAATATGTCTACAAGAACTGAATAAACACCTTCAGCCGGAAAAACTTTATCAGGGTGAACTTCACCGACATTTGCAGTTGGAAATCCTAATTGACGACCTAATTTTTTTCCTTGAATAACCTTTCCGGTGATAAAATGGGGGCGAGTCAAAGCACGAGAAGCCATTTTCACATCACCCGAAAGAATAGCTTTTCTTATTTCTGTTGAGGATACATGTATAGCCTCTAAATCAAAAGCCGGTATCTCTTCAATTTCAAAACCATAAACTGGAGCATATTCTTGTAAATGTTTAAATGAGCCCTCTCTATTTCGCCCAAAACGATGATCGTGGCCAATTACTAAATACTTTACACCTATTTTTTCAACCAAAAGATTGCGAACAAAATCTATTGATTCAATCTTAGAAAATTTATCATCAAAACCCTGAACAATTAAATAATCTAATTTTAATTCAGATATTAACTCAGCTCGTTCCTCTACAGTAGTTAGAAGTTCCATCGGGAATTCAGGATGAATTAACCTTCGAGGATGAGGGTCAAAAGAGATCAGTACTGACTGGCCACTGAATTCTTTTGCAATTGCAACCAGTCTCTTTAAAATCTTTTGATGGCCAGCATGGACGCCATCAAAAGTACCGGTTGTGGCGACCGCAATTGGCTGTCTTGGGAATTCTTGGATAGAATTATATCTCTTCAAGGATGTAAGTATGTTTTCGCAAAGATATCTAACAGGATGTTTGAGTAAATAATTTTTCCTGCATTAATAATAAAATTATCTAAAGAGTAATGTTAGTTGAGTTTTGAAAAAGGCATCAATTGATATATAGATTATCTCTGACAATTCTTGATATAATTTGTTCGAAAAAGAATAGAAAAATTCAACTTTTGATTTGTAGCTTTGCCCCCATAATTTAGAAAGATTTTATACTAAAAAATATGTCCAATTTAAAAGGAAAAATTGCACAAGTTATTGGCCCTGTAGTAGATGTCTACTTTGAAGGCTCAGTTCTTCCCAAAATTTATGACGCCCTAGTCGTTTTTAGACCTAATGGTCAAAAGGTTATTATGGAGACCCAGCAGCACGTTGGCGAAGACACTGTCCGTGCAATCTCAATGGATTCAACAGATGGCTTTAAAAGAGGTCAAGAGGTTACTGCTACTGGTCAACCGATAGCAATGCCCTCTGGCGAGCAGATTAGAGGTAGAGTCTTTAATGTTGTTGGAGAAGACATTGATGGCATTGGCGGAATTAGTGACGGAAATGATCTCCCCATTCATCGTGAAGCTCCAAAATTTGAAGATTTATCTACAGCAACAGAGGTTCTTTTAACAGGGATAAAAGTAATTGACCTAATAGAGCCATATGCTAAGGGAGGAAAAATTGGATTATTCGGAGGCGCTGGTGTGGGTAAAACCGTTTTAATTCAGGAGTTAATAAATAATATAGCGAAAGGACACGGTGGCTTATCTGTTTTTGCAGGGGTTGGTGAACGTACTCGAGAAGGAAATGATTTACTTCGAGAAATGATCGAAGCGGGTATTATCAATTATGGCGACGAATTTAAAGAATCCATGGAAAATGGTGGTTGGGATTTGAGCAAGGTTAGCAAAGACGACCTAAAAGATTCAAAGGCAACTTTTGTTTTTGGGCAAATGAATGAACCCCCTGGTGCTCGCGCAAGAGTTGCCCTTTCAGGATTGACTATGGCAGAATATTACAGGGATGGAGAAGGCACTGGACAAGGAAAAGATATTTTATTTTTTGTGGACAATATTTTTAGATTTACCCAAGCCGGTTCTGAAGTTTCAGCACTATTGGGTCGGATGCCATCTGCAGTAGGATACCAGCCAACTTTAGCGACTGAAATGGGGCTTATGCAAGAGCGAATCACTTCCACAAAAAATGGTTCTATAACCTCTGTTCAAGCAGTCTACGTTCCCGCCGATGACTTAACTGACCCTGCCCCTGCTACTACTTTTGCACACTTAGATGCAACTACAGTATTATCAAGAAAGATTGCAGAATTGGGGATTTACCCTGCTGTAGATCCTTTAGATTCAACATCTAGAATTTTAACACCGGAGATTGTGGGAGAAGAGCATTATAATTGTGCTCAAGACGTTAAAATGATATTGCAGAGATATAAAGAATTACAAGATATAATTGCAATTCTTGGAATGGAGGAATTGTCGGAAGAAGATAAAATGGCAGTTCACAGAGCCAGAAGAATCCAGCGTTTCTTATCTCAGCCTTTCCATGTTGCAGAGCAGTTTACTGGAATCCCAGGTGTTTTCGTTGATATTGCCGAAACAATTAAAGGTTTCAATATGATTTTGAATGGTGAATTAGACCAGTATCCTGAAGCTGCTTTTAATCTTAAAGGAAGTATTCAAGAGGTAATTGAAGCTGGTGATAAAATGCTGGCAGAAGCATAAAATATGAGCCTTTCATTACACATATTAACGCCTGAGAAAACTCTTTATGAGGGCTCTTCAACAGCAATACAATTCCCAGGGAAAGATGGACTATTTCAGGTATTGAAAGACCATGCCCCTTTGATGGCATCCTTAACCAAGGGAACCATAAGAATCAACTCTAATGATGGAATTCAAGATATTAAAATTGATGGAGGCGTAGTAGAGGTATCCAATAATAAAGTTACTGTTTTAGCCCTTTGAACTCAAAAAATTAATAACTTTTACCCGGCTCTTTAGGCCGGGTTTTTTTATACAAGATTATTATGCGAAAATTAATACCCTTTTTTTTCTTTTCCTTGCCTTTTGTTTCAGTTATTGGTCAGTCGGAAAAATTTGAAATCCTTTTAGATTCAATTGATGTGTTGGGCTCCACACTGTCATCAGAGAAAGGTCATCTAGTTTATTCGAAAACTGAAATTGATATTTTAAATTCACCATATCAAAATGTTGGTGAAATATTAGAAACATTTCCTGGTCTTGAAATAAGAAGCCGAAGTTTAAATGACGTTCAATCGGATATTTCTTTAAGGGGTTCAACTTTTGATCAAGTACTAGTATTAGTAAATGGGGTTCCTTATTCCGACCCTCAGACTGGGCATCACAATATGAATCTCCCAGTGCCCTCCGGAGCTATTAAATCAATTCACGTCATGCCTAGTGGAGGGTCTTATCGCTATGGTCCCTTTGCGTTTGCTGGAGTAATAGATATTGTCACTAAAAATGGAAGTGACCCTGGAGGGTATGCCTCTGCAGGAATAGGACAATATGGTTATCAAAATGCTGCAGCAGGGCTTTCTTTAGGGAAAATATTAGGGTTCTCCACTCGGATAGATCTTGATTATAAAGCTGCTGATGGAGCATACGTAAATAGAGACTTTGCCCAATATCAAGCTTTTTTATCGACTGAACGACAAATTAAAGGTCTAGGTAAATTGAGTATCAATGGCGGATATCTTGCAAAAAAATTTGGAGCCTTTAATTTCTATTCATTTAATTTCCCAGACCAATTTGAGGCAATACAATCGTTATCTGCAAATGCCAAAATAGAATCTAATTGGGGGACAGTTCAAGGATATATTAGACAGCACAGTGATCATTTTGAACTTTTCCGCGAAGAGACTGGATTCTATGAATATATGGGGGACGGTCGGTTCTTTAATACCAATGATTCTTTAATGGCTCCAAGTTGGTATAGCGAGCATAATAATCATAAAAGTCATACATATGGCCTGGATTATAAATCAAAAGATTTATCCATTCAATTAGGAAAAGTCGCAGGATCATTAACATATGGTCTCGACTTTAGGCAAGATAAAATCATTAGTAATATTTTAGGAACGGACTTACCAAATCCAATAATGGCAGATCAAAGAGCATCTTATTTAAAAGGAGATTTACGAAATAATGGAGGGATTTATACTCAATTTCATCTGGCTAATTTGAATACCGGCGTTCGCATTAATGCTAATGATAACTATGGCATCGATTGGCTTCCTAATCTCGATTATACTATTTCTTTTAATGATTATGGTTCAATTAAAGGAAGTATAAATAGAAGCTTCAGACTGCCTACGTTTACAGACTTATATTATACTCTCGGAGGTGCACAAGGCTCCATAAACTTAAAACCCGAATATGCTTGGAATAGTGAGTTATCTTTTTCCCGATCATTTAATGAGAGTAAAAGTATTCTGCCTTCCAAAATTTTCATTAGCGCTTACCATAGATATGGTGAGAATCTGATTGACTGGATATACCGAACTGTTGGAAGTGATGAACTATTACAAGCGGATAATTTGACTCAAGTTACCATTTATGGGACTGAATTTAGAGTTTTAGGTGATTTTAACAAAAAATTATTTTACTCTTTAAACGGTCAAATAGCATCTCATCTAACAGATTCCATAGATGGCCAGTCAATTTATGCTTTAGATTATTTGGCAAATAGATTTCAGGCAGAATTGAATAGTGCTAAATTAAATGGTTTTCAACTTGGACTTGTTGGAACAAGACAAGAGCGAGCCGGAAGCTTTATTTCTTCTTCCGGAGAAGAAGTAAAATACCCAGCATTTACAACCCTAGACCTTCGACTATCATATGATAATGATGGGTTATTTTTATATCTGGATGGATTAAACTTATTTGATGAAGAAATTTATGATAGAGGAAACGTTCCCTTAGCTGGGCGTTGGATTAAGCTTGGACTACGCTTTCACTGGTGAGATTAAACTGCATGTTCCTTCAGAATATATTACCCCCAAATTTTATTGGCAACAGTAAAATTGAGGACAATGATTTTATTTTTTGGCTTGCCATTTTATCAACTTTTTTCTTAGCTTTTTATTTTAAAAAAAACACTTTTGAAAATAAACTATGGAGAAATTATTTTCTGCCAATAACAAAATTACATAAGGAGCCAAAGTATTTATGGTTAATTAATCTCGCCTTTATCACCTTCTCCATTGGGATTTATTTGACTTTTTTTAGCGAGTTTAAAACTCCGGAATCAATTTCAAAAATAAATATTCATTCTTCTTGGATATATATTTCTATTCCAATTATAACCGCCTTAATTCAGTATACTTTTCAATTTCTCAGCGGGAAAATTTGGGATTTGCAAGATCTCCATCATGAATGTTGGAGAATACGCTTTAAATATATTTCTGCGGTATTAATCATGCTACCTATTTTAATTTGGTTATTAGTTTGGGGACAAAATGATCAAATTTTTTCGGGGAGGGTTTTTAATACTATTTCATTGATTTATATGATGTTATACCTCTTTGGAATAATTATTTCAGGAGTAAATTATATCAAGAAAAGCACTACTCCTTGGTACTTAGGCTTTTCATACCTTTGTGCGTTAGAAATGAGCCCCATTTTTTGGACATTATTTTAACTAACGCATGAAAGTTAAAAACATTTTAGTTTCACAACCTGAACCTCAAGTTGCGAATAGCCCTTATGGAGTTATTGCTGAAAAGCATAAAGTCAAAATAGACTTTCAGCCATTTATAGAAGTTGTAGGAGTTCCTGGCAAAGAGTTTAGGAAAGATAAAATTGCCCTTACAGATTTCAAATCATTTATATTCACAAGTAGAGTGGCAATTGATCACTTCTTTCGAATGTGTGAGGAAATGAGGGTTCCTATAAATCCTGAATGGAAATATTTTTGTCCTTCGGAAGCAGTTGCATTCTATCTTCAAAAATTTGTCCCATACCGGAAAAGAAAAATTTATCCAGGAAAAGGCTCCTTAGCAGACTTAATGCCAATATTAAAGAAGCAGCGGGGCGAGCATTTCATGCTGCCCACATCGGATATCTTAAATCCAGATATTCCTGGTCTATTGGAAAAATATAATATAACATGGACCCGTGCAACCATGTACCAGACGGTAATTAGCGATTTAAGTCATCTCAGCGATGTCAAATATGATATTCTAGTATTTTTCAGCCCTGAAGGGATTCGCTCTCTTTTGAAAAACTTTCCCGACTTCAAGCAAGAAAAAACATGTATTGCTGGTTTTGGCAGCACCACAAAAGCTGCTATTGAAGAAAATGATTTGCGTCTTGATATTGCTGTTCCGACTGCAAAATTTACATCTATGACTCAAGCTCTTGACTCATATATTGAAGCATCTAATAAGACTAAATGATTGATACGCGTTTTCCTAAAGAAGAACGGTTAAGATCAAGAAAGCAAATTCAAAATCTTTTTAAAAAAGCCAAGCGCTTTCATATCCCTCCTATCCAAATATTGTACCATGCCCCGGGATTAGAGTTAGAAAGAGGTGTCCAAATACTTGTAGGTGCTCCAAAAAAGAGATTTAAAAAAGCTGTAGATAGAAATCGGGTAAAACGGTTACTTCGCGAAGCATACAGATTAGAACGCCAAGATTTTGGCAAACGAAAAATCTGCTTGCAAATAGCTTTTTTATACACCAGTGAAAAAATCCTATCACTGGATTCTTTGAGGACTATTATTAAGAATGCTCTAAATAGGATTGATCAGGAAAGAGAATTCTCTGAGTCTTGAATTACCCAAAGCCAGCCTAAAACCCACGTTGTAATTCCTAATGATCTTTCCAGATAGCTTTCTGTTAAGAATAAGCATCCAAAAAAAAGAATCCAGGCAATTCCTTTCTTGCGAATCCACATACTTGACTTCAAGAAATTTTGTCGATACACAATAATTACAGCAAGAGTTATCCATAATAGGCCTAAAAGGCCGTAGGTAGATAAATATTGCAAAAACTGATTATGAACATTTAGTCCACGTTTAAGACCAAAACGATAATCAATTCTAGCATATTCGGATATTAATTCCTCTTGAATCTTCAATGGCCCAACCCCTCTCAATTTATTATTGGACCAGACTTGAATTGCCGTTTGGCCCTGAACTATTCTAGTGTCAAAAGATCCAGTTGCCCAAAATGGAGAAATTGGTTTGAAAACATGTCCCATATCTCTGCCCTCAGCGAATTTTTGAGAAAGTAAAAATGTTCCAAAGATTAGTACTAAAATGAAATAATATCTAGGATTAATCTCTTTAATTCTTCCTATTAGTAGTGGGATACTCGAAAATAACATCGCAAATATTCCTATTTTTGATCCCATTATACCAATTGTAATCATGCATATTATAAGAAAGAAAATTCTATATATTAATTTCAAACGTAGATCAAAAACCGAAATAATTCCTAGTACCAGATAAGAAATTAGGTATACATGCTGATGCAATGACCCTGTAAACTCTCGGTAAAAAATTAGAGATAAATCTCCAGTTTTCACAAAAGATATAACTGCACCAGTTATTAAATAAATACACAGAATTATTCCTCCAATTGGCAGAGCCGTTCGTATAAACTTCCAATGACCATTTACTGCAATGGGAATCAGTGCAAAAGGTAGCAGCCGATATAGATATTTTATATCTATTGATAGTGTCCAAATACTTCCAAAAACTGCCAGGCCGTATAAAAGCCATGGGAGTGAAGAATATCTCCATGCTGATCTGAACCCGGGAAATGATAAACAACTTATTAAAAAAGAAATACCTAAAAAAATCCCAGCCCCAAAATCCCAAAAAGGTAAGAGTATAATCCATATGGAAATCGCAAAGCCTCGATATTTATCGATCCACTTCATGATTTAGAATTGGATTCGATTCTTTTTATCCTTGTAGAAATTCGAGTTAAAGCCTCATAAGGTGAAGTGCCGCAATCCTGCGCAAAATCCTTCAATAAAATATCCTTACCAAATATTTCAACTTCGTCCCCTACTATTATATTAGAATTTGATATATCGATCATTGTCATATCCATACATACTCGACCAACAACAGGAAACAGTTTTCCGTTAAATGACACTTTTCCAACCCCATTACTCAAAACCTTTGGAAATCCATCCGCATAACCAATTGGAATCGTAGCTATTTCTCTTTCCTTATCGGCAATATATTCTCTACCATAAGAAACACTATCCCCCCGACTAATCTTATGAACATGAGATACTTTCGAGCGCAAATACGCAACGGGTGAAAGATTTAGCTTCGAGTCAATGACTGGATTGTATCCAAATAACCCTATCCCAAGCCTGACCATATCACCTTTTAGGCTTGGGTGTCTCTCTGTTGCTGAAGTATTAGAAATATGACGAGTGCAATTATAGCCAAGACCCTTTTCAATTTTATCACAAAAAGAATTGAATATCTCTCCTTGTTTTTTTGTGAAAGAATCCTCTTTTGGCGATTCTGCAGATGCCAAATGACTCATTAACGATATTACAGTCATACTTGGTGATTGATTCAATTTCTTAATCAATAAATCGGCATCTGAGATTTTAAATCCCAAACGGCTCATCCCAGTGTCAATTTTAATGTGAATTCTTCCCTTAGGGATGAATTTGCTGTGATCCGCTAATACACTGATATACTTTTCTAAAGATCCCCAACTATAAATTTGAGGTTCTAAATTCTGAGCTAACATTTTATCAAAGCTCATTTCGCCAGGGTTCATTACCATTATTGGAGATTTAATTCCTGCCAAACGCAATTCCTCCCCCTCACTTGCATATGCAACTCCAAAATAGTTTATGTTATTCTTTTCAAGCAAATTAGCTACGATTATAGCCCCCAAACCATAAGCATTAGCCTTTATCATCGCCATGATTTTATGTTCTTTTGGCAATATGCTCCTGTAAGTAGAAAGGTTGTCTAAGACCGCTGCTAAATCCAAATAAAATATTGTTTCGCTATTACTTTCAGAAAGAAGAGTCATTAGACGGGGTTTTCTGTATTTGCTTAAAAATAGATCTAGAAACAGGTTCGTATGCAGCTTGACCGCCAACATAGATTGTATCATCATCAGAATCTAATCGGTGTGAAAAATGTGCTAATTCTCCAGTTTGCACACATATCGCATGAACTTTAGTTACAAATTCAGCAATTGCCATTAATTGAGGCATTGGGCCAAATGGCTTTCCTGAGAAATCCATATCCAGACCTGCTACAATTACTCTTGTGCCATTGTTTGCTAATTTATTGCAAGTTTCGATTATACCTATGTCAAAAAACTGGGCCTCATCTACGCCGATGACTTGAAAGTCTAATGCGAGACGATAAAGCTCTTCAGAATCATTTACAGTATGACATTTAATTGCTGACTTAGAGTGGGTAACTATCTCATCTTCAGAATATCGATTATCAATAGTTGGCTTAAAAATTTGCACTTTCAGCTTTGCGATTTGTGCCCGTTTTATTCTTCTAATTAATTCTTCTGTCTTACCAGAAAACATCGAGCCGGTGACAACTTCAATCCAACCAGATTTTTGAATGGGTATTTCTGTATACTCTTGGAACATTTTGTAATTTTCAGTGCCGCACAAATCTAATTCAACGGCTTAAAATTCTTGGCTTATGTCTTTAAATGAATCTATAGAATCACTGCGCAAAGCTCTTCATCAAGAAATTCCTGAGGAAAAAGAAATTATGGCCTTATATGAACTTGTTAAATTAGCTCACTTGAGAGTTTTAACTGCAACAATTGAAAAAATAAAATTTGATGCTAAAGAAAAAATTGATGCAGCAATTAAAAAACAAGCTAAAACACACGAAAATCGAATTGATCTTAAAGAAGTTTCCACGGATTTTTCATTAAATATCATTCAAAACCAGGATAATAGTTACAAACATGAATCAACTAATAAATCTTTAAACAATAAATACGCTGAATTGAGAGTCGGCTTAAATGATCGCATGGCTTATGTTAATGTTCTATTTGGCGGCTCTAACCATGATTTTGAGATGGTTATTTCTTCTCTTGCAACTATGGAATCGAAAGAAGAATGCGAACTATTTATAAGAGATACTATTCGACCCGATTATAATTGGGAAGGGAAAGAAGAAACTGTGGATAGGTTTTTAGAATTTATCTATGCCCGATTTGAATAGAATGGGAAAACTGATACTTGTACCAACTCCAATAGGAAATCTGAGCGATATCACGGATCGCGCAAAAGACTGTATAATTAAAGCAAGAATTGTTTTGGCTGAAGATACAAGAACAACCGGGAAGCTTTTTAATTTATTGGGCATTAAAGCTCAATTAGCTGCATTTCACATGCATAACGAACACTCAAAAGTAGATCGAGTGGTTAAAGAAATTCAAATAAATGATAGTAATACGGTTCTTGTTTGTGATGCAGGAACTCCTGGAATTAGTGATCCAGGGTTTCTACTCGTTCGAGAGTGCATAAAATCTGACATCACAGTTGAGGCCTTACCAGGTCCTACTGCTTTAATTCCAGGGCTAGTAGCAAGCGGATTCCCAAGCGATAGATTTATTTTTGAAGGATTTTTACCGTTAAAAAAAGGGCGCAAATCACGAATAAATGAATGGCTAAATGAAAAACGAACTATTGTTTTCTATGAATCTCCACATCGCTTATTAAGGTGCCTTAAAGAGATGCAAAGCCTATTGGGAGATGGTCGACATATCTGCATTGCCCGGGAGATAAGTAAACTACATGAAACATATCACCGTGGAACGATTGGTGAAATGTTCATTTATTTTTCCAAAAATGAAGCACGAGGAGAAATTGTTATTATTCTTTCCGGGAAAAATGAAAAGACCTAAATTAATGATCCCAACGTGGATAACTTTGCAGCTATATGTATTCAGACATTGAAAATATTCATAAATGGGGATCTTGGGATATCTCAAATTCAAAACCCCTCATAATTGCCGGGCCTTGCTCTGCAGAATCCGAACAACAGGTTTTTGATACTGCAAAAAAACTAAAAGCCAATGGGAAAGTTGATATTTTTAGATCAGGGATTTGGAAACCAAGAACCAGACCGGGACAGTTTGAAGGAATTGGCCATCGTGCATTGGAATGGCTTCAAAACATGCGTGACGAAATCGGTCTCCCTTTCGTAATTGAAGTTGCAAATACCAGCCATGTTGAACATGCTTTAGCAGCCTCAGCAGACGCCTTATGGATTGGTGCTCGAACTACGGTAAATCCTTTTTACGTTCAAGAAATAGCTGAAGCTCTGAAAGGGACTGACATACCTTTGCTGGTAAAGAATCCTATACATTCAGACTTGGGATTATGGATTGGAGCATTTGAAAGGTTTGATAAAAGTGGAATAAAAAATCTTGCCGCTGTTCATAGAGGCTTTTATGCCAGTAATTCAGCGCCATACCGAAACGACCCAAAATGGGAACTTAGCTTTGACCTTAGGAGATTAGCTCCTAATATTCCAATAATTTGTGATCCAAGCCATATAGCCGGAAATAGTGCATTAGTTGAACAGATTGCCCAAGTAGCTATGGACATACAGATGGACGGACTAATGATTGAAGTTCACCCTAACCCCAAGCAAGCCCTGAGTGACGCAGATCAGCAATTAACACCCGAACAACTTGATTCATTATTGCAAGGATTAGTTACAAAATCTAAATATGTCACTCCTTTAGAGTTGCAAAATATTATTTCAAAACAAAGAAAAATACTTGATAATCTTGATTCACAAGTTGTTGAATTATTAGAGAAAAGAATGAATATAGTTGATGAACTTGGGCATATCAAAGCAGATAATAAAGCTGGAATATTTCAAATGGAACGGTGGTTTGATTTGCTCAAGCAAAGGGGAGATCAGGCAAGAGATTTGGGCTTAAATGAAGATTTCATAAATGACTTATTCCAAATAATTCATAAGTATTCCGTTGAGCATCAAACTGGAATTTATCAGGGTTTACGTGGCGAAGAATGACAAATAATCTTAAAAAAAAATGGCGTCTAAAACCTCAAGCAGATCCAGTGCGAGTCAAGAAAATGGTATCTCTAATTGGCGAAAAATATAGCTCTTTGGCAGAGGTCTTAGTTCAACGAAATTTAAATACGATAGAAGATATAAATAACTGGATACCAGGTGTTTCTATTCAATCAATTGACCCAATGCAAATGGCAGATATGTCCATTGCGGCAAAGCGATTACAACTAGCTAGAAAAAATAAAGAAACTATTTTTGTCTTTGGAGATTATGATGTTGATGGAACTACAGCAGTCTCTACAGTGAGTATGGCACTTACCAAAGGCGGTTGGAACGTAGTTACTTATATCCCAGATCGATATAAAGAAGGATACGGGCTTTCAAAGAAAGGAATTGATTCGGCTCTAGAAACTGGAGCTTCCTTGTTAATCACTTTGGATTGCGGAATAAAAGCTAATGATTTAGTAGATTATGCAAAAGGAAAAAATCTTGATGTTATAATTACCGATCACCATACACCAGGGGAATTTCTTCCTGACGCAATTGCAGTAATTAATCCCAAACGAAATGATTGCCCCTTTCCGTTTAAAGAACTTTCGGGCTGTGGAGTTGGTTATATGCTTTGTCGTGCTGCATATCAAATAGAGCTTATTGAACTTACTGAATTGGATTCATTAATGGACCTGGTTGCCATAAGCATAGGTGCGGATATGGTTCCTCTGACGGGAGTTAATAGGTTCATTGTAAGAGAGGGCCTACAAATGATGAATAATAATCCAAGGCCCTCCATTTCTGCTCTTTTAGGAAAAAAAAAAGAAGGTTTAGTTTCCCTTCAAGATGTCGTCTTTGCTATTGGCCCTAAAATTAATGCCGCAGGCCGAATGCATCATGGCCATTCCGCTGTAGACCTTCTAACGACTTACAGCCCAGAACTTCTAGAAAGGTTAGGAAAAGAAATTGAAAATTATAATCTAGAACGACGATCAACAGAAGAAATAATAAGTTCAGCTGCCAAAGAATTAGCACTCACTTATAAAAATGATATTGCATTAGTTTTATATAGCTCCAATTGGCATAAAGGAGTTTTGGGAATCGTTGCTCAACGCATGGTTGAGCTTTTTCATAAACCTACTATTGTACTTACTGAGAATGATGGTATCATTTCTGGGAGCGCAAGATCAGTGCCGGGGTTAAATATTTATGAGGCGATAGAAAGCTCATCAAAATATATACTTCAATTTGGAGGACATCATGCAGCGGCAGGTCTTACTTTGACTGCAAATAACCTTGACTCTTTTAGAAAAGAATTCAATATTTCCGTAAATAAACACTGGCAACAAGAGAAAAGAGCTCCGGAAATATTAATTGATACAAGTGCCAAACCAGAGGATTTAAGCAAAGATCTTTGTCTTTTGCTAGACAAACTAGCTCCATTTGGGATGGGTAATGAGTCTCCCGTTTGGGGACTTTTTGAAGTCACGATGGAAAAGACTTCATATATGTCTTCCAACAAGCATTTAAGGACTCTTTTAACGAACCCTGAATCACAGAAACAGATTCCAGCCATCGGGTTTGGTTGGGGATCATTTCGTCCAAAAAATAAGCTAGTTAATGCAGCTGTAGTATTAGAATGGAATTACTTTAGAGGTGAGCGACAATTACAAGCTCGAATCATTGATATTCAAAATACTCTATGAATGGGAGGAAAAAATAAGCTTGCACGATTTAAAGAACTCGATAAATTGAGTCGAGTTGTTCAACCAACTAAAGATGATGTCCTGAAAGGGATTTCATTACGTGGTAAATGGAATTCAGATTTTTTTAAAAATAAAAACCCAATTATCGTTGAACTAGGTTGTGGCAGAGGAGAATATTCCACTGAGCTAGGATCCCGAAATAGAAATCAAAATTTTATTGGCGTTGATATTAAAGGAGCGCGCATTTGGTATGGCGCCAAAAAAGTTATTTCGGAAGAAATGGATAACGTTGGATTTTTGAGAACTCGGATTGAATGGATAAAACACTGTTTTAGTCCAGGAGAAATCGATGAGATTTGGATAACATTTCCAGATCCACAAATAAAATTTCAAAGAGCTAAACATCGAATGGTAAGTCCAGACTTTTTATCTGTTTATCATACTCTACTTAAGCCTGGAGGCGTGATTCATTTGAAATCAGATAGCGAATTTCTTCACGGTTACTTGCATGGGATAATCAAAGTTCATGAATTAGAAATTCATGAATCTTACCATGACATCTATAATCAATTATCGGACAAACCCGAACATAATGCATTTGCTGTAAAAACATTTTACGAGAAAATTTGGATTAATAGCGGTAAACCAATCAACTATTTAAAATTCTCATTTCCTGACTAAAAAATATGTCATTACCAACAAATTTTTATTCTGATATTTATCAAATAGTTAAAAAAATTCCATTTGGTCGAGTTACATCTTATGGTGCAATTGCCCAGGCATTAGGCTCAAAAGGTTCAGCCCGAATAATTGGATTTGCAATGAATAGGAGTCATAACATTACAGATATTCCAGCGCATCGAGTTGTTAATAGAGTTGGTGTCCTTACAGGGAAACATCATTTTAAGAGCATTAACGAGATGGAATACCTTTTAACCCAGGAAGGAATAATAGTGGTAAATAATAAAATTCAAAATTTCCAAAAACATTTTTGGGAGCCGACATCTGAACTCTCTGAATTGAATTAGGTGATTTACTGAGGCCATTGAGTTATAACTTCGTTTGTAGTTTTCAATAAAAGTATATACACTAAAATAATATGAAACGTTTACTATACTATTTTATACAAGGGTTACTCTACACAAGTCCCTTGGCAATCACTTTTTATTTTCTGTGGGCCGTATTAAGTTATTTAGATGATTTAATCCCTTCGAATATTCCGGGCTTAGGGCTTTTAACATTAATTGTAGGAATTACTTTTATCGGTTTTATTGGCGGATTTACATTAAAATTTCGATTTGTAAAGTTCTTAGATAAAATGTTGAAAAATATGCCACTTGTGAAGATTATATATTCATCAGTAAGTGATGTTATGAAATCCCTAACCGGCAAAAAGAAAGGTTTCCAGCAACCCGTTCTTTTAAGACTTTCATTAAAAGAAGAAGTTCGAAGGGTTGGCTTCATCACTGATAAAGGCCTTAAAGATCTTGGAAATTTAAATGATGCTCTCATTACCGTTTATGTCCCTCATTCATTAGCTATTTCGGGGCAATTATTCGTTGTCCCTAAAAATTATGTTGAACCGTTAGATGCAAGTTCAACTGAAATAATGAAGTACATTATCGCTGGAGGGGTGACGGGAGGAAAATAAATTATATTATGAAGAAATACTTATTATTGGTCAGCACCTTTATCGTTTTTAATACAAGCTGTCAGAACAATCCAATTGAATCTTCAAATACAAATATGTTTACAAAAGATCCACACTCATTTGCCGACCCCGAAAAGGCAGTAGTAAATCATTTAGATCTTGATCTGGAGGCCAATTTTAATAAAAATATTCTTTCGGGAAGTGCTACTATAAGTTTTAAATGTTTAAATGCTGATACCCTTCGCCTTGATACATATGATTTAATTATAAAAAAAATCGAGGGATTAGATTCTCAAAATATTGCACCTCTTGATTTTATTTTAGGAGAAAGAGATCCAATCTTAGGAACAGAACTCTTGATTTTTCCTCAAAAAAAGATAACTGGAAATTATACGATAATCATTTCATATGAAACAAGTCCAAATGCAAAAGCTTTACAATGGTTAACTCCAGAGCAAACTAATGGAAAAACCAAACCCTTTTTATTTACTCAAAGTCAAGCAATATTGGCTAGAACATGGATACCATTGCAAGACAGTCCAGGAATACGATTCACATACAAGGCTAGAATTCGAGCTCCAAAGGGAATGATGGCATTAATGAGCGCTTCCAACCCTACTGAATTATCAGATGACGGTAGTTATAAATTTGAAATGAAGGAACCCATACCGAGCTATCTCATGGCGCTGGCGATAGGAGATATTGCTTTTCGAGCCACCGGACCCAGAACTGCTGTATACTCTGAACCTTCAATATTGGAATCAGCAGCATGGGAATTTGCCGAGACGGAAAAAATGATCTTAGCAGCAGAGAAACTTTATGGTCCCTATCAATGGGAGAGATATGACTTACTTGTACTTCCCGCGTCTTTTCCTTTTGGTGGAATGGAAAATCCTAGGCTAACGTTTTTAACTCCAACCGTGATAGCAGGTGATCGATCTTTAGTTTCTTTGATTGCCCATGAATTGGCGCATTCTTGGAGCGGAAATTTAGTTACTAATGCTACATGGAATGACTTCTGGCTGAATGAGGGGTTTACTGTATATTTTGAAAATAGGATTATGGAGTCCGTATATGGAAAAGGATATTCTGATATGCTACGCAAACTCTCTTATACAGATTTGAATTCCGAAATCCAAGAATTCATGAACTTCAAGCCTAATGACACAAAATTAGCCATCGATTTGGTTGGGAGGAATCCAGACGACGGAGTAACAACAATTGCTTATGATAAAGGCTTTCATTTATTATTAGTCATTGAGAATATAGTCGGGCGTGAAGCATTTGATATGTTTTTAAAAGACTACTTTAAAGCATATAAATTCAAATCAATCACAACATTAAAGTTTGTTGAGTATTTAAAGAAAAATTTATTAAGCGAAAAGCAATGGGAAATTGCTGATCTAGAAAACTGGATATTCGGCACTGGATTACCTGATAATTGCCCCAAAGCAAATCCAAAAAGATTTTTAGCTGTTGAAAGTGCCATTGAAAATATTCTGATTAACCCAGAATATACTTTTAATAGCCCTAAATGGAGCACGCATGAATGGCTGCATTTCTTAAATATTTTAGGTGAAAATGAAATTACCCAAACAGGGCTCATCAAATTAGATAATCAATTTAACTTCACAAATGCTAAAAATTCTGAAATACTATCAGCTTGGTTCGTAATTGCAATCCCACGAAATTATCAGAATCAATATTTTGATAAAAAAGTTGAAGAATTCCTTATTAAAGTGGGGCGAAGAAAGTTTCTTACTCCAATATATCGAGCATTGATTAATTCTGGTAGAGAGGATTTTGCCAAACAAATTTATTTCAAAGCAAGAAAGGGATATCACTCAGTAGCTCAAGAAACATTAGATAATCTGCTTAAATAAGCTACTATAACTTATCCCTTTTAAGAAGTCCATACAGAAATCATTTGCGGCTAGATTACCAATAGAGAACGGAAAAACCTATCAAGTTGATGGTGTAATGCTTATAAATTCTTCTATATCCTGTATATCTTACCACAAAATGAGTGACAAAGATTTAAGTATAAATTAGCATTAAGTCAATTTAAACCAATAGAAAAATATAATCCAATCTTTAGATTTACAAAATTCGGTTCAGCTTTTTAAAAAGGCTATTCCTTATCGCAATTAAATCATTAAAGCCTTTCAACTGAATTAATCTTTCTTTTTCATTTGTTGTTTTGTCCAATATTGACTGCTTCTCTGATATCATTTCTCTCAATTTTATTTCCTTAAACCTAAAGACAGATTCGAGTACATGATTTGAAAGTTTATCTTCCCTTTTCGGTATATGGATATTTTTTTTTCCCCAATCAGCAAGAACATATTTGTCTACTAACAATTCAGCGACAATGGCAGCAACTTGCATGTCATTAGAACGTATAAAATAATTAGCGTCAAGTAAATTTCCATCCTTATCAAATGCTATCTTTAAATCATCATAAATGATTTTATATGTGGGAAATATAAACTCGAGCTGATCAAAATTCAATTCATTTAAAATAAATTCCCCAGCTCTGCCGATAAATGGCTCATCATCTGGAATTTCAATTTTAACTTCGTCAATTCCATTAAGCAATAATATCTGCATTAAAGTGTTTTCTGCAGAAGGAGGTCGTGCATCTAGAACCACCTTTTTTTCTAATACCATCGAATCGTTTCGAAATGTGTCCTGACGTTGCTTTTGGCTTTTTCTACTCCCTGAGTCTATTATGCGATTTAACTCTAAAAAAAGACTTTTTTCTTCAATTTCTAGTCTTTTTGCAGAATCCTTTACGTAAACTTCCCTCAGAATTGCATCAGGGATCTTGGCAATGCTCTGAATGATATCTCTGACCATTTCTGCCCGCTGAATAGGGTCGTCTGCAACAACCTGAATTAATGACTCCAATTTAAACTGGATGAAATCTTGTTCCTCAGTTTTTAAATAATCAAGTAATCCTTGAGATTCCATTGATTTTGCAAGAGTATCAGGGTCTTGACCTTCTGGAAGAGGAACTACTCTCACTAACATACCCTCCTCAAGTAAAAGGTCTATGCCTCTAAAAGAGGCCCTTACTCCTGCTGCGTCGCCATCATAAAGAAGAGTGACATTTTTCGTTAGTCGCTTTAATAAGCGTATCTGGTCAATAGTTAAAGCTGTTCCGGAGGTAGACACTACATTCTCAATACCTTGTTGAGAAAGAGAAATAACATCTGTATAACCTTCAACCAAATAGCATTGATCATTTCGGACAATCATCTTTTTTGCTTGGAAAAGACCGTATAAAACTTTGCTCTTATAATATACCTGGGATTCAGGACTGTTTAAATATTTTGCGGTTTTAGATTTAGTCTTTAATGTTCTTCCACCAAAGCCAATTACTCTTCCACTCATGCTGTGAATAGGAAACATAACCCTACCCCAAAATCTATCAATATATGCACCGTCTTCACGACGGATTGTTAGACCTGTTTGCTCAATTACTTCTGGTTGATATCCAGCATCTATTGCGATATCAAAAAAATTTGATCTACCCTCAAGATGAAATCCAAGTTCAAATTTCTTGATAGTCTCATCGGTAAAACCTCTTTCCCGGTAATAGGCTAAACCAATTGACCTTCCAAGGTCGTCTTCCCAGAGCCATTGACTAAATATTTTCAAAGCAAATGAGTTTACTGCTAATAAACTCTCACGAATATTTCTATTTTCATCTTCCTCCTCAGAATTTGCTTCTTCTTCAATTTCAATATGATATTTCTTTGCGATCCATCTAAGAGCATCTGGATAGGTCATTTGCTCATGTTCCATTAAAAAAGTAACAGCTGAGCCACCTTTGCCAGAAGAGAAATCTTTAAAAATCTGCTTTGAGGGGACCACATAAAATGAAGGTGTTTTTTCATTTGAGAAAGGGCTCAATCCTCTAAAAGTAGATCCGCTTTTTTTTAGCTGCACAAATTCTCCCACCACCTCTTCAATCCGAGTGGCATCGTGAATTTTCTCAATACATGATACAGTTATTCTACCCATAAACGAAAGGTACTAATTTTGAAATTATAGAATAGCTAGAGATTCCTTCTTACTACAAATTTAACCAGTTGAAGTAACGCTTTTTTGCTTTCTGATTCTGGGAATTTTTTCACATAAAATATAGCCTGATCTTCATATTTATCCATTGCTTTTTGAGAGTAATCCATTCCACCTAATTCTAAAACTTTGTCCATTAACCATGAAATACTTTCAGGGTCATCTTTCTTATTTTTTACTATCCGCATCATTTTTCTTTTGTCTCCAATTGATGCCGTACTTAAGGCAAAAATTAATGGCAACGTCATCTTTTGCTCTTTTACATCTATTCCTGAAGGCTTTCCACTTTCTCCATAGTTTTGATAATCTAAAAGGTCATCTTTAATCTGAAATGCCATTCCCAAGTTAAATCCCAACTTTTTTGCAGATTCTAATTGATCTTTACCTGCTCCTACTGAGCTGGCACCAATTATACAGCAGGTAGATATTAATGAAGCAGTTTTTTTTGAAATAATTTCTTTATAAATTTTTTCATCAATATCTAATTTTCTTGCCTTTTCTATTTGTAATAGCTCCCCCTCCGACATTTCTCGAACTGATTGGCTAATATGACCTAGTAAGTCATAATCCCTATGATCTACGGCTAATAATAGTACCCGGGATAGCATGTAATCACCGATCAGAACAGCAATTTTATTTTTCCAAAGAGCGTTTATCGAAAACTTACTTCGACGAACTAATGACTCATCAACAACATCGTCGTGGACTAAAGTTGCTGTATGCATTAGTTCTACTAACGTCGCACCGCGATAAGTTCGCTCATTCACCTCTCCAGCAATAGCCTTAGCTATGAGAAAAACCAATGCTGGTCTAATGCGCTTACCCTTCTGCTTAATTGCGTATCTCAATATTAGATCTAACAAAGCAACATTACTACTGAACGCCTTAGGGAAAATCTTATCAAACTTTTCCAGTTCAGGTTTTATGGCCAATTGAAACTTCATTTTATTTCTCGTTGTTTACATATTTGCTCATATGCTTCTTGGATTTTTCTGAATGTGTTTTGAGCCTCAAGTACAACTTCATCACCCATATCATGAAGAGAATCCGGATGATATCTTTTTACTAATATCCGATACATTTTTTTTAATTCTTGATCTGAGCTAGTGGATTTAATACCCAAAATATCATATGGATCTTTTACTTTTTTTCCTTTAATCGACTCAATCTGATAAAACTCTTGCGAACTTATTCCTAAATAACTTGAAATCCTGGAAATTTGTTTATGCTCATTAATTGATATTGCTCCATCAGCAAAAGACAAGTCAAATAAAAAACTAATGATTTGTATCCTTCCCTGCAATGGCATATTGCTTCTAACCTGTTCACATATCTGAACAAGATGAGGTTCGGTTTTAACTAAACCCTTAAATACTTTAAAACTATTATTGGTTTTATTAATGCCAAACCATTTTACAAATTGCCTACGAACGAAATCAAGCTCTCTTCTATCAATTTTACCATCAGCTTTAATTACAACCGATGCTAAAACCAACAAGCTGGTATGAAAGTCTGTTTCAGAATTTTTGGATCTTTTTGATGACTTTTTTATTTCGGCGATTTCTTCTGAAAATATATTACCGAGGGCAGCACCCAGTAAGGCTCCAATTGGACCGCCCAAGGCCCAACCTAGTCCTCCGCCAATAATTGTCGTAAACCTTTTCACTGCAGTGAAGGTACACTACGAAAACATGCGAGACAGCCTCCCTATGAGGTTAAATAGATCGCAGCCCCAATTATTCCAAGAATCATTATTACAACAAAAATTGTTGTTGACATGGAATGTGAGTCATGTTCTGCGTCTTCTAATCGTTTTTGAGCTCTACGTTGACGCATAGACATGCGGTCTTGCGAACTATTAGGCTCTCTTGGGTCACGTTGTGCCATACTTCAAGCATTTGTATTTAGGTATCTTTAAAAGTAAGAATATTTTACTTAAATAACAATAGACTAGTACATTAAGTTGCCTAAAAGAAATGAGCTAAAGTGTGATTAAGGCTCCATTCTAAGATCCACAAGCTTCACAATCATCCGGATTATCAATTGAGCATGCTAAAATCTCTTCTTCAGTAAACTCTTCAACAGGCTCTTTTGATGTTTTTTCTATCTTTTTAACTGGCATTTCAGAAAATACCTCTTCCTTCGGAACTTTTTCTTCTTTTTTCTTAACAGTAAACTTAATCGCTGCAGATGCAGCTTTCGTTCTTAAATAATACATTCCTGTTTTTAGACCCTTTTTCCATGCATGAAAATGCATCGATGTCAACTTACCCATATTGGGGGATTCAACGAAAAGATTCAAAGATTGCGATTGATCTATGAATACTCCTCTATCGGCAGACATATCGATAATGTCACGCATAGAGAGTTCCCAAACTGTCTTATACAGTAGCTTTATATTTTCTGGAATTCCATCTATGCTTTGAATTGATCCATTATTGGCCATGATAGCATTTTTGACATCTTCATTCCAAATGCCTAAATTCACAAGGTCTAAAAGAAGGTGTTTATTAACTACAATAAACTCTCCCGAAAGAACTCGGCGAGTATAAAGATTACTAGTGTAAGGCTCAAAACATTCGTTATTTCCAAGAATTTGAGAAGTGGATGCCGTTGGCATAGGTGCTAAAAGAAGGGAATTTCTAACTCCATGCTTTTTAATTTTTTTTCGCAACCCAGACCAATCCCATCTGCCACTTAAATCCTCATCTTTAAGGCCCCACATATTATATTGAAACTCCCCTTTTGAAATTGGTGAACCTTCGTAGCTTTCATAAGCTCCATCGACCTTAGCTAGGTCATAAGAAGCGGTGACCGCTGAGAAATAAATTGTCTCAAAAATATCTTTATTGAGCTGTTTGGCTTCAGGACTAGTAAAAGGTAATCGTAAATGAATAAAAGCATCTGCTAATCCTTGCACGCCAATCCCAATAGGACGATGACGCATATTAGAATTCCGTGCTTCGGGAACTGGATAATAATTCTGATCAATTACTTCGTTTAAGTTTTTTGTAATCTTGTAAGTGACATCGTAAAGCATTTGATGATCAAAAGCACCATCATTAACATATTTGGGTAATGCTATTGATGCTAAATTACAAACAGCAACTTCATCTGGAGCAGTGTATTCTATGATCTCTGTGCAGAGATTTGAAGAACGAATAACACCTAGATTTTTTTGATTTGATTTTGAGTTACAGGCGTCTTTATACAATATATAAGGGGTCCCTGTCTCAATTTGAGCTTCTAATATTTTAGTCCAAAGCTCGCGGGCAGCAATGGTTTTACGCCCTTTGTTATCAGATTCATATTTAGCGTAAAGATCATTAAATTCAGCTCCATATGTATCAAATAATCCTGGACACTCATTAGGGTCCATTAATGTCCAATCTGCATCCTCTTCTACTCGCTGCATGAAAAGGTCGGGAATCCATAGAGCATAAAATAGGTCACGCGCTCTATTTTCTTCTTTTCCAGTATTTTTTCTAAGATCCAGAAAGTCAAAAACATCGGCGTGCCATGGTTCCAGATAAATAGCAAATGAACCTTTTCGCTTTCCTCCACCCTGATCTACATATCTAGCAGTATCGTTAAATACACGTAAAAGAGGAATCAAACCATTTGACGTTCCATTTGTTCCGCGGATGTATGATCCTGTAGATCTTATATTATGAATGCTAAGCCCTATTCCTCCAGCGCTTTGAGAAATCTTTGCGGTCTGCTTTAATGTATCATAAATACCGTCTATGCTATCATCCTGCATCTGAAGTAAGAAACAGCTAGACATTTGAGGCTTCGGAGTACCGGAATTAAAAAGTGTTGGCGTTGCATGAGTATACAGCCCTTTAGACATTCCATTGTATGTCTCAATAGCATCTCCTATTTTTTCTTTATGGATTCCAATTGCCACGCGCAAAAGCATTTGCTGTGGCCTTTCAGCAATTTTCCCATTAGTACGAAGCAAATATGATCTCTCTAATGTTTTGAAGCCAAAATAGTCATAACTAAAATCCCGATCATAAATAGGTGTAGAATCCAATAGTTCGGCATTAGATTCTATAATTTCCATAACGTCATCAGCAATTAAAGGCGCCTTTTGCCCTGTTTTCGGGCTCACAAACTGATGCAATTCACGCATTGTATCAGTGAATGACTTATTAGTATTCTTGTGCAAATTTGAAACGGAAATCCTCGCTGCAAGCTTCGCATAGTCTGGATGCCTTACCGTCATTGATGCCGATGTTTCAGCGGATAAACTATCCAGTTCACTTGTGCTCACCCCATCGTATAATCCTTCGATGACCCTCATTGCAACAGCCACAGCATCAACGTGTGAACTCAAACCATAACAAAGTTTCTGAATCCTTGCTGTAATCTTATCAAATTTTATAGCTTCTTTGCGGCCATCGCGCTTTAATACATTCATCATAAAATTTATTTTTTAGAAGTCCGAATCAAATGAAAAAGAATCTTCCTTAGTCTCTGCCTCCATTCCGACTCCGGCCTTACGATAATCTGAAACTCTTTTTTCAAAGAAATTTGTTTTTCCTTCCAACGAAATCATATCCATAAAGTCAAATGGATTCTCCGAATTATAACTCTTTGGACAATTTAATTCCGTTAGTAAGCGGTCGGTAACGAACTCTAAATACTGCTCCATAAGACGGCTATTCATACCAATTAAATCTACTGGAAGAGATTCAGTAATAAATTCCCTCTCGATATCTAAAGCCTCTGTAATAATTTGTATTATTCTTTCTTTTGGAACTTTATTTACAAGGTGTTCATTATGAAGATGAACAGCAAAATCACAATGCATTCCCTCGTCTCTGCTAATTAATTCATTAGAAAATGTTAATCCCGGGAGTAATCCTCTTTTTTTCATCCAAAAAATAGAACAAAATGCTCCACTAAAAAATATACCTTCAACAGCGGCAAATGCAATTAGTCTTTCGGCAAACGAAGGGGAATCGATCCATTTCAAAGCCCAATCAGCCTTCTTTTTAATTGCATCAAAAGTTTCAATTGCATTAAATAATTTAGCTTTTTCACTTGAATCTTTGACATAGGTATCAATCAATAAAGAATATGTTTCACTATGAATGTTTTCCATCATGATTTGAAAACCATAAAAAAACTTTGCCTCTGTATATTGAACTTCATTGACAAAATTTTCAGCAAGATTTTCATTAACAATTCCATCTGATGCTGCGAAAAAAGCCAATATGTGTTTTACAAAATATCTTTCATTGTCAGATAACTTATTTTCCCAATCGGAAACATCTTGATGCAAATCGATTTCTTCAGCCGTCCAAAAACTTGCTTCGGCTTTTTTATAAATATCCCAAATATCATTGTGTTCAATGGGGAAAAGCACGAATCTGTTTGGGTTTTCTTTTAAAATTGGTTCGTTTTGGGTAGTTGATTTGCTCATTTTTATTGATCTAATCGCCTAATGGCGAGGTTTTTAAGTGTGCTCTGGGTGCATTTTAGCAGCATAAACGGTCAAAGCCGACAAAACATACTGCAGGTGAGCTTTACAAATCTTGGAAAGCATCATGGCTTTCGCAAGCGATAGATGTGAACATTAAGTTGGAGTTTTCAACATTCTTGATTCTGGATATAATTAAAAAGCACCGAAAAACCTGGGTGTTTGAATTAACCAAATTATTTTATTCGAGTTCCTCGAAAATAATCCACATCAATTGTTAATAACCTTGATTCCCTTTTAGTATAATTACTCTGAAATTTTCTGGTAAAGCAATTCTGCTTCATCCACCCACTCCTTTCCATAAGCGCGTTCGAGGCCATTTTTTAAAAATCTAAAAACCGGCAATTTTAACTCTTGACCTAAATTACATGCCGGTTCACAAACCTTCCAATGATGAACATTAAGCGCATCAAAATCCGAATATTTAGTCACTCTAATAGGATATAAATGGCATGATATCGGCTTTGGCCAATCTATAGCTCCCGCTTCATATGCCTTTTCTATTCCGCACTTTGCGACTCCTGAGTCAAATACTACATAAGCGCACTCCTTTTTAGCGACAAGAGGGGTAGTGTATTCTTCATCATCATCAATAACAAAATGGCCTTGAGACTCAATAGCTGAAATACCTTCTGGACTTAAGTATGGGCGGATCTTTGGTTGAATATCTCTTAAAGTTTTCACCTCACTTGGCATTAATGGAGCGCCAGAATCTCCTTCAACGCAACATGCCCCTTTGCACTTAGATAAATCACAACAAAAAGCATGATCAAAGACAACGTTTGAAACAACAGTTTTTCCAATTTGAAACATAAAGTAAAGGTCTACCTTTGGCCCTCTAAATCAATGTTGAATATTTTTTAAAATGAATATTTCTGAAATCGTTTCGGTAACAATGGTATTATTTGCGGTTATTGATATAATTGGTAGTATCCCCATAATAATAGCTGTTAGAGATAAAGTTGGGCATATACAGTCTGAGAAAGCGACTATTGCGGCATCTTTAATTATGATAATTTTCTTGTTCATTGGAGAAGAACTTTTAGCTCTATTTGGAGTCAACGTAGCTTCATTTGCTGTCGCCGGTGCACTGATTTTATTTTTTCTGGCATTAGAAATGATTCTTGGTGTGCGGATATATAAAGAAGTCGAACCAGAATCGGCAAGTATTGTACCAATTGCTTTTCCTTTGATTGCAGGAGCAGGAACTCTTACCACATTAATCTCTATTCGGAGTGAGTATGCATCTATTAATATTTTAATTGCTATAATCATCAATGCCCTTTTAGTATATTTAGTTTTGAAGAACACCCATCATATCGAGCGAATATTGGGTAAAGGAGGAATTTCAATTATTCGAAAGATCTTCGGGATAATCCTCTTGGCTATTTCTGTTCGACTTTTTACTGCTAATATTGGTTCTCTAATAGCATAAGAATAATTTATATTTCAATATTTTCGAACTAATTAACAATACATAAATCAAATGTCTCAAGGCCCTGAAGAATTGTTTAAAAAAGTTATTTCTCATGCAAAAGAATATGGATTTGTATTCCAAAGCAGCGAGATATATGACGGCCTAAGCTCAGTATATGATTATGGACCAAATGGAGCACTGTTAAAAAATAATATTAAAAATTATTGGTGGAGGTCTATGGTTCAATTGAACGATAACGTTGTAGGTATCGATTCTGCTATTTTCATGCATCCAGATGTTTGGAAAGCCTCAGGTCATATTGATGCCTTTAATGATCCATTAATTGATAATAAGGATTCGAAAAAAAGATATCGAGCAGATGTTTTAATTGAAGATTATGCTGAAAAGTTATTTCAAAAAGCAGAAAAAGAAATAAAAAAAGCAGCTCTACGCTATGGAGATTCCTTCGATCCGGAATTGTACCGCAAAACAAATACGCGAGTATTAGACTATGAAACAAAAGCAAAAGCGATTTTAAGTAGGTTCTCGAAAGCCCTTTCAAACAATGATCTTTCTGAAGCGCGACAAGTTATCATTGATGAAAAAATTAAATGTCCTGTTAGTGGATCTTCCAATTGGACTGAAGTTCGTCAGTTTAATTTGATGTTTGGTACTAAAATAGGTTCTGTTGCAGAAGGGGCTAATGATTTGTTTCTCCGACCGGAAACAGCGCAAGGCATTTTTGTCAATTTTCTCAATGTATTCAAAACTAGTCGAATGAAAATTCCATTTGGAATTGCTCAAATAGGGAAAGCATTTAGAAATGAAATAGTAGCGAGACAGTTTATTTTCAGAATGAGAGAGTTTGAACAAATGGAAATGCAGTTCTTCGTTATGCCGGGCTCAGAAATGACATGGTTTGATCATTGGAAAAAAATTAGGATGAATTGGCACGAATCTTTAGGCTTTAATCCAAAAAACTATCGTTATCATGACCATGAAAAGCTGGCACATTATGCTAATGCTGCTGCTGATATAGAATATAACTTTCCATTTGGCTTTAAAGAATTAGAGGGCATTCATAGTCGAACTGACTTTGATTTGAAACAACATTCTAAACACTCAGGGAAAAAACTTCAAGTCTTCGACCCTGTTTCAAATGAGAATTTTACTCCTAATGTGATAGAAACTTCTATAGGTTTAGACCGAATGTTCTTGAGTGTTTTATCGGAATGCCTAAAAGAAGAAACTCTTAAAGATCAATCTTCAAGAACTGTTCTGAGCCTTCCTCATGCACTGGCTCCAAATCAAGCAGCGATATTACCGTTATTAAAAAAGGATGGACTTCCCGAGTGTGCTAAGAAAATTTATAATCAATTAAAATTTGATTTTCAACTAATCTTTGATGAAAAAGATGCCATTGGAAAAAGATATCGGCGACAAGATGCTATTGGCACTCCTATTTGCATAACTATTGACCATCAAACATTAATTGATAATACTGTAACTCTTAGAGACCGTGATAGCATGGACCAAAACCGAGTAGAAATAAAGGACCTATCAAACATTATTAAAAGCATTACTTCCATAGAGGCTCTTCTAAAAAAAATCTGAATTGATAAGTCACTTGTCTAAAGTTCATATTTTCATACCTTTGAGCAGAGCCTTAAACAATATAAATCAAAGAATTATGAAAAAAGTAAGTTTATTTTTAAGCGCATTGGCAATGGTTGCCTTTGTTGCATGCAACAATGCTGAAGAAGCAACTATGGAGGTAACTGAAGAAGCTACTGAAGAGGTAACTGAAGAGGTAGCTGAAGAGGTAGCTGAAGAAGCTACCATGGAGGCAACTGAAGAAGCTACTGAAGAGGCAACTGAAGAAGCTACCATGGAGGCAACTGAAGAAGCTACTGAAGAGGTAGCTGAATAAAAAGACTCTTTAAAGAACTTAAAAAAAGCCGTATCAATTAATGATACGGCTTTTTTGTACTATTCTAAATTTTATCGATAATTCTTAGTTCTGTATCCACTCCAGCTTTATTTAGAAATTCTATTCCAGAAAGATCTTTATACTCTAAGGCATAAACAACTCTAGCGATTCCAGCTTGATGAATTAATTTGCTACAATTTGAACAAGGTGACATCGTAAGATAAAGCGTTGCTCCAGTACAACTTTGAGTAGAATTCGCTACTTTTAAAATAGCATTTGCCTCTGCATGCAGTACATACCATTTGGTAAACCCATCATCATCCTCACAAATATTCTCAAATCCTGAAGGAGTGCCATTATAGCCATCTGAAATTATCATTCTATCCTTAACAATTAGAGCTCCCACTTTACGTCGGTTGCAATAGGATAGGTTCGACCACTCTAAAGCCATCCTTAGATATGCTATGTCATATTTTACCTGTTTATCCATAAAAACGTCAGTAAATTTAGCTTGAACACTTAATTTGGCCCCTTAAAAAGTGCCCAGGGCGGGAATCGAACCCGCACACCAAGGGTACACGAGTTTGAGTCGTGCGCGTCTACCAGTTCCGCCACCTGGGCTATTAGAAGGCAAACATACTATAAAAATGTTTACATTTGCACCCCAAATAATTCCGAATCATGCAACCCGTAGCAAAAATTTTCGCAGGAAGAGCTACTAAAGCCTTAGCAGCGCAGATCGCATCCTCCTATGGAATCCCATTAGGTGAGGTTAATATTTTGCAATTTTCTGATGGAGAGTTTTTGCCTTCATTCATTAAATCCGTGCGAGGAAGTCGAGTTTTTTTGATCCAAAGTACGATGCCGAGTTCAGATAATTTATTTGAACTTCTTCAAATGATAGATGCGGCCAAGAGAGCATCTGCTCGACACATAACAGCTGTGATTCCATATTTTGGATATGCCCGGCAAGATAGGAAAGATCAGCCACGAGTCCCGATAACTTCAAAGCTTGTTACAAATCTACTGGAAGCAGCAGGCGCGACAAGAGTAATGACAATGGACCTTCATGCTGATCAAATTCAGGGCTTTTTTGAAATCCCAGTGGATCATCTATATTCCAGCTCTTTATTTATCCCAGACATTGAAAAGTTGAAGTTATTAGATTTGACTATTGCATCGCCAGATATGGGCGGCTCCAAAAGAGCAACCCGTTATGGCAATCAACTCGGCGCAGAAGTGGTAATCTGTTACAAACAAAGAAAACAAGCTAATCAAATTGATAAAATGACGGTTATTGGTGACGTTTCTAATCGGCATGTCATCCTTGTAGATGATATGGTTGATACTGGCGGAACTCTCGTCAAAGCAGCAGAAATGCTGATTGATCAAGGAGCCAAAACTGTAAGAGCCTACTGTACCCATGGCGTCTTATCAGGGCAAGCTGTAGAAAAAATTGAAAATTCAAAACTTGAAGAACTCGTAATAACAAATACAATCCCACAACTTAAGCAGAGTTCAAAAATTCGTGTGCTTGATGTTGCGGGTCTTTTTGCGTCTGTAATGCAAAAAGTAAATTCAAATGAGTCCATAAGTGGACACTTCGTAATGTAACCTCTGAAATCCTATATCTCAATGCAATCTATCTCAATTAAAGGAAAAGTTCGAACTGAACTTGGTACTAAAGCTGCAAAATCCTTACGCGCCTCAGGAGAGGCTCCATGCGTAATCTATGGCGGGAAAGAAATTATTCATTTTAGTGCCCCCGTTTTAGCCTTTAGAGAATTAGTTTATACTTCTGAGGCGCGTGTTGCTAAAATCGAATTAGACTCAAAATCATATGTTGCGGTAATCCAAGATATGCAGTTTGATGTTCTAACTGATGTTTTAACCCATATGGACTTTATTGAAGTGATTTCAGGAAAGCCTGTTACATTAAATGTTCCAGTTTCTTGTACAGGTAATGCTCGAGGAATTCGTAATGGTGGAACTTTAAAATCCATCCTTCGAACCTTGAAGATTAAAGGAAATATTGATGATCTTCCTTCTTTGATTGAGCATGATATTACAGAACTTAAAATTGGTGAAGCAATTCGTGTAATTGATATTAAGGAAGGGAAACCATATGAAGTTTTGAATGCAGATGCTGCAGTTGTCGTAACAATTAAAATGTCGCGTAAAGCTGTACTAGACGAAGATGTTGATGCTGCTGAAGGCGCTGAAGGCGCTGAAGGCGCTGAAGGCGCTCCAGAGGCAGATGCTACTGAATGAAGAAATATCTAATAATTGGATTAGGTAACCCTGGGACGGAATACAGCCAAACCAGGCATAATATTGGTTTTAACGTTTTAGACTCCTGGGCGGTTAAATCAGATTCATCTTTTGAATCGGCCCGTTATGGTGATGTCTTCAAATTTAAAATAAAGGGTCGCACAATAATCTTATTGAAGCCAAGCACCTTTATGAATTTGAGTGGCAAGGCTGTTCGCTATTGGATTGAACAGGAAAATATTCCCTTTGAAAATATTGTCGTGGTTTTAGACGATATTGCCTTACCGCTTGGTGAAATACGATTGAAGCCAAAAGGATCTGACGGTGGTCATAATGGATTGAAGAGCATTCAAGAAACTCTTGGGCGTCAAGATTATGCTCGTCTACGTTTTGGTATCGGTAATAATTTCTCTAAAGGCCAACAGACCCAATTTGTTCTTGGAAAGTGGGAAATGGATGAATTAAATAATGTGACTTTGGGAATTAAAAACTCCTTGAAGCTACTTGAAACTTTTGTTTTGTCAGGAGCCCAAATTGCAATGAACGAGTATAATCAATAATTTATATTCTTGAAAAGAGTTATTTCTAAATTTTTTCGGGCATTTTTAAACCAACATATAAATTAATTTCGCGTGGTGAAACACATTTATGCGGCGATACATATTTTTGCCCACTTCCCATTTTTACTTTTTGCCCAAAACTCCATTTTAGAAGGGACCATCATTTTCAATAAAAATGATAGTCTAATTTCAAAGTGTATGATTACCGTACAAGGAGATGGTTGGGAGAAAGTTCAATACAGTGATTCAAAAAATAATTTTCGATTTGACAATTTACCAAGGGGGCTCTGTAATCTCACTATTTATAAAGATCGTGATCAGTCCAAAATGGTTATTCACGAATTATACCTTTCCCCTATTAAACCATTGCAGCTGACAATCCCTTTAGCTACTTCATTTTTTTTAGACGAAGCTATTGTAACTACGGAAGCCTTTAAAACTACAGCAGAGACTCCTCTCTCCCTCAAGAGTATAAATTGGGCTGAAATGCAAAGAATGCCTGGAGCAACATTGGATTTATCAAAAGCCATTCAAAGTTTCCCAGGAGTTTTACCAAAGTCAAGTTTTGGGTATAACATCTCTATTAGAGGTGGGAGTTCAAATGAAAATGTATACCGGATGGATGACATAGATATACCTACAATTAATCATTTTAGTATTCAAGGAGCGTCAGGAGGTGCTGTTAGTCTTATAAACATGGACTTCATTAAAAATGTTGAATTATATTCAGGAGCCTTCCCTTCATCTATGAGTAATGTTCTATCTGGCGCTTTAAATATTGAGCTTAGAAATCCTCGAAGCGATCGTTTTGGCTCTCGAGTCACTTTGGGAGCTACAGATTATGGCGCTAGTTTCGAAATGCCACTTGGAGAAAAAACTAACCTTATGTTTTCTGGTAGGAATAGTTTTTCGCAGCACTATTTTAAACTCTTTAGCATACCAGTTCTTCCAACATATCAAGATGCCCAATTGCGATTTCATCACCAAATTTCTAAAAATGCCGACCTTACTATTATTGGCCTAGGGGGTTGGGATAAATATGACCTATATATCAAGCCTATTGAAAATAGTAGTCCCAGTTTATTATATAACATAGGCTACATTCCCGAAGGGAATCAAAGCACGAGGGTTCTTGGAGCCCGCTATAGAAAATATGTTCAAGATGGGCTAAAAACTTTGACTTTAAGCACTGACTTAGTAACGAACAATGCAGATAAGTTTATTGGCAATATTTCAAATGAAGCGAATCGTCAATTAAAGTATCGATCCTCTGAACAAAAAATACGTTTGAGATATGAAAGACGCTGGGACTTTGATAAAAACAGGAATCTATCTGTTGGGCTTAGTGCCGACGCAATTCAATGGGAATTTGACTCTTGGTCATTAAAAGGTCAAATGAGCGGTGTTGATACAGCTTTATTAAATAATAATGAATTCATGCTTCAAGCTGGAGCATTCATAACATATAATCAGCAGATATTGAATAATCGAGGGCACCTTAGCCTCGGCCTGAGAATGGATATGTCAGATTTTAATTTAAATATGATAAACCCCTTAAATCAAATTGCTCCTCGCGCTTCGTTTAAATATCAACTAAGCCCTAAGTGGACCTCCAACAGTCATTTTGGAAGATATGCTAAACTCCCTCCTGCAATTATAATGGCTGCAAACAATTCTCAAAATCAAAGTGATAATACTAACTTCACATTGGCAGATCATTTTGGAACTGGCATTGAATATCAAAGTGGAAAAACCTACCGCGTCTCAATGGAGATCTATTTGAAAAACTATAGTCGTGCGCCATTTTTACAAAACGACCAGATAGCATTTGCGAACGCTATTGGAACATACGTTGCCGTAGGTGATCAACCTTCAATTTCTAGTGCAATTGGCCGCGCTTATGGTTTTGAGATCTTTTTACAACAAAAATTAAAAAGAGATTACTGGTGGATGGCTGCTTATAATTTTGGCAGAAGTGAATATCAAACCCAAAATGAAACATGGGCTGCTTCAGTTTGGGATAGTCGGCATACTATAAGTATCACTAATGGTTATGTTTGGGGGAAAGGATGGCAAATAGGGGCAAAGTGGCGCTACTCGTCTGGAACTCCATATACACCTTTTAATCAGCCTTATTCATCTCTTAAAGACAACTGGGATATACTTCAACGAGGAATTTTTGACTATAGCCTAGTTAACTCTCAACGCTTAGATCCCTTCACTCAACTTGATCTAAGATTAGACAAGACCTACGCTAATAAAAACTGGAGTTTTTCATGGTTTTTAGACCTATCTAATATTGCAAGCGGAAATATTCCGTTAATGCCTTACCTAACTGTAGAAAGAGCTAACGGTGAACCCATAGAAGACCCGAATGACCCCAGTCGATACCAAACTGAATTTCTTGAAAGCGACACAGGACGTGTATTGCCAACGATTGGTTTAATTTTCGATTTTTAGGCAAAAAGTTTTGGCATTTATGATTCCAAAGTGAATCTAATAGAGTAAGCTTTTTTAGAGCTAAATTGTTCTTTGATAAGAACCCTCAAATTCATGCAATTCAGTTTATTCTCCGCTACTCTTGCTTCACTTTTTTTATCAATTTTTTCACTTTCAGCTCAAGTCGAAAAAACAAAAAAGATAAACTTTGATATTATCCCCAGGCCCACTAAAATAATTCATCAAGGGGAAGTTCTGCAGTGGGAAAGTGATCAATTAAATATAATTTATGATCAAGAATTGTATGATCAAGCGGACCATATAATAACATTCTTTAATGAAAGGGGAATTACCATTACATCTAGATCAAAGCAAACCCTATATCTGTCTCTGAAAAAAAACGAGGGGAATAAAGAATCATATGTGCTTTACATAAAAAAAGATTCAATTGTGATCAAAGCCAATTACCCTACAGGGATTTCTCATGGAATAGCCACTTTGCAACAATTGGTCCTTTTAAATAAAAACCAAGATAAAATAAAACTGCCTATTGCTTCAATAATTGATGAACCACGATTCCCACACCGCGGACTGTTATTGGATTGCGCACGACATTTTTTTGATAAAAAAACTATCCTAAAGTATATAGATCTACTTGCATTTTATAAAATGAATACTCTTCATTGGCATTTAACGGAAGATCAGGGTTGGAGAATTGAAATTAATAAGTATCCAAAATTAAATTCTGTTGCCGCGAGTAGAATTGAACAAACGGGTGAAATTTACAAAGGGATTTATACTCAAGAAGACATTCAAGAAATTGTCAGATATGGCCAAACTAAAAACATAACCATTATCCCTGAAATTGAACTTCCTGGCCATTCTCAAGCAGCAATAGCTGCCTACCCAGATTTTTCCTGCACAGGAGAAGAGGTTTCAGTAGCTAATGATTGGGGGGTTTTTAAAGAAATATATTGTGCAGGAAATGAGCAAGTATTCAAATTCTTAGAAGACGTTCTGTTGGAGGTTATTGATCTTTTTCCCTCTAAATATGTTCATATAGGTGGAGATGAAGTACCGAAAATAAGATGGAAAAATTGTAAAAAATGTCAAAAAAGAATCCTTGAGAATAACTTAGATGGCGAGCATGAATTGCAAAGTTATTTTATAAGTAGAATACAAAAGTTTCTAAATGCAAATAATCGGGAGATAATTGGTTGGGATGAAATTTTAGAAGGTGGTGTTTCTGAACAAACTATTATTCAATCTTGGCGAGGAGTTAAACATGCAATGAAAGCCTTAGAATCAGGCAACTCTGTAATTATGTCTCCAACTTCTCATGCATACTTAGATTATGATTTGAAATCCATCGATTTAAAAAAGATATACCTATTTGACCCCATTCCATCTGGATCTAAACCGGAATATCATAAGCAAATACTTGGCGGAGAATGTAATATTTGGACAGAGCATGTCCCCGATGAAAAAACTCTCGATTCAAAAGTTTTTCCTAGGATAATGGGTATGGCAGAAGCCTTATGGAGCAAAGGAGATAAAAACTATGAAAAATTTAATTCAAGAATACAATCTCACTACAATATTCTTGATGAATTTGAAGTTAATTATGGAGAAGAACATATTCCTATTCTTTATAAAACCCTATTTGATAACAACTCGCTATACCTTCAGCTAATTCCAGGAGGCGAAAATCTTACAATAGCATACAAGCGAGATATATCAAATGCCAATATGATAATCTATGACTCCCCTATTTTAATCGATGATAACTGTAAAATAATTGCTCAGGCATATAAAAATAAACGTCACTTTGGAGAACCAATTGAAATCCCTCTAGCAAAACATAAGGGACTTGGCAAGGATGTAGATTACATGACTCAATTCAATGAGTTTTATCCAGCAAATAAGAACATGGCTCTTGTGGATGGGGAATTAGGTACACTAGACTTTAGAGATGGGAATTGGCAGGGCTTCTTCGGAAAAGATGTTGAAATCATTATGGACCTCGGAACAACAACAAGCGATATAAGTCAAATAATAACAAACTATTATCAATACAGTAATTCCTGGATTTTTTTACCGAAATCTATTGATATTGAAACATCATTAGATAAAACATTATGGATTAAAGATAATTTTACAGAAGTTAATCCAATTCAAAATCCTAAAAGCAGAAAAAAAGAAATTGCTGAAATCAGGATAAAGGCTAAGAATAAATTCGAGGCTAGATATTTAAAGATAATTATAAAAAATTATGGAAAAGTCCCAGAATGGCACGAAGCAGCAGGCTCAGACACATGGATATTTATGGATGAAATTCAAGTAAATCATATTTTAGAAAAATGAAATACCCGTTAAGAATTATTGGGATTTTGATACTATTCACTAACTGCAATCGTAATACAAACTTGCAATATGAGGCAGTCGCTATAGATTCAAACTGGACCTTTTCTGCTTTAGGAAAAGATGATTTTAATCCTGCTATTGTGCCAGGATCTGTTCACATGGACCTCTATAGAAATAAGATTATTGAAGATCCTTTTTATGAACTAAATGAGTTGTCATTGCAATGGGTAGAAGAGACCAATTGGGAGTACAAGACAACATTCGATGCAGATAATTATTTTCTTCTAAATGAGAATATAAAGTTGAATTTTAATGGACTTGACACCTATGCTAAGATTTATTTGAATGATTCTCTAATCCTGTCTACCAATAATATGTTTCGCTCTTGGGAAGTGAATGTGAAAAATATTATCACGATTGACAGTAACGAATTAAGAATTGTATTCGAATCCCCTATCCTTCATAATAAAAACATCGTTAATGACTATCCATATAAGTTACCGTCGGGGAATGAACCGAAACATATAAAAACTAAAACGAGCAATTTTACACGAAAAGCGGCTTATCAATTTGGTTGGGACTGGGGGCCAAGGTTTGTAACGATGGGTATATGGAAGCCCGTTGAATTAATAGGATGGAACTCTGCACGGATCATAGATGTTTTTACACAAACGAATTCAATTAAGAATAATATTGCCGATTTAGAGACTGATATAACTATAGAAGTATCAACAGCAGGTAATTATGTCGTAAAAATTGATTCAATAGAAACCCAAAAATATTTTGAAAGTGGTCTACATCATTTTAAATATCCATACCAAATAATTAATCCTCAATTATGGTGGGCAAATAATATGGGAAAACCACACCTCTATGAACAAAATATTTCTTTACATAAGGGAAATGAAAATATTCATAAAAGGAAAAACTGTTTTGGTATAAGAACGGTCGAGTTAGTAAATGAACCGGACTCCATTGGGACTTCTTTTTATTTCAAATTAAATGGATCCCCCATTTTTATAAAAGGCGCTAACTATATACCTCAAGACGTATTCCTATCAAGGGTTACTCCGAAGCAATATGAGCAATTAATTATAGCTGCAAAAGAAGCAAATTTTAATATGTTAAGAGTTTGGGGTGGTGGAATATACGAGAAGGATATTTTTTATGACCTGTGTGACAAGTATGGCATTTTAGTATGGCAAGATTTTATGTTTTCAGGAAGCCTTTATCCTAATATCCCGGCATTTAAAGAAAACATTAAAGAGGAAGTAAAAGAAAATATTAAAAGACTCAGACAACATCCTTGTATTGCAGTTTGGTGTGGAAATAATGAAATTGAAGTTGGATGGGGGAATTGGGGTTGGCAAAAAGAGTACGGATATAATACTTCAGATTCCATCCATATCTGGAAAGCATACCATGATATTTTCAGAAAGCTTATCCCTGATCAATTATCTCAACTTGACCCTTTGAGAAACTATACTCCAACTTCACCATTAAGCAATTGGGGTACAAAGGAAAACTTTAATCATTCTTCAATGCATTATTGGGGAGTTTGGCATGGTAAAGAACCATTTGAAAATTTTAAAAAAAATGTTGGACGATTTATGGTAGAATATGGTTTCCAATCATTTCCGCAATTATCAACCCTGAGTAAGGTTATGAATGATTCCAGCTTGTACCTTGATTCCAAAGCCATGGATCACAGACAAAAAAGTTATATCGGAAATGATCTAATCAAAACACACGTAAACCAATATTTTTCGCCTCCAAAAGATTTTAAAGAATTTGTCAAATTAAGTCAAAAAACCCAGGCAATTGGGTTAGAAATTGCAATAAATTCACATAAGAATAAATCCCCACATTGTATGGGTACATTATTTTGGCAATTCAATGACTGCTGGCCAGGCCCAAGTTGGAGCATTATAGATTATTACGGGAACAAAAAAGATGCTTACTTCTGCGTAAAAAAGGCCTTCAAATAGAAATGGTGACGAAAACCAAGAAGCTGCTATTTCGCTTAAATATGATCAAATTTATGAGTCTTATTTGCATTAAAGGGATCTCCCTAAGAATTAGAATAAGATATATATTTTTTGAAAATCATACTTTTCTTTCTAACTTATGAGCCTGCACTAATGCAGGCCATTAATCTTTAAAATGCGTTATATTAAATCTATCCTTCTCCTACTGCTTTTCTCTTCATGCGCCATAGTAAGACCTGGTGAAGTTGGAGTAAAGCAAACCTTTGGTAAATTAAAAAGAGAAATTATATCACCAGGACTTACGGGGATAAATCCCTTGATAACCAAATTGATCAAGATACCTACAAGGACAGTCAATCAAGAAGTAAGATTAAACCTTCCATCAAAAGAAGGTCTTAATGTAAGAGCAGAAATATCCATTTTATATCACTGTAAACAAGAAAAAACGATTGATATAATAAATGATGTCGGCTTAAACTTTGAGCAAGTTTTGATCCTAAGTACATTTCGGTCAGCATCTGCGGACGTCTGTGCAAAGTTTTTTGCCAAGGATATGCATTCTGGTAAACGGTCTTTTATAGAGAAAGAAATAAAAGAGCAAATGGGTGAATTGTTAGAAAACCGTGGGTTTGTTATAGAGGCTGTTTTACTAAAAAGTATAACCCTCCCCACTGGACTTTATGCTGCAATTGAATCTAAACTAAGGGCTGAACAAGAAGCGCAGCAAATGGTATTCGTATTACAACGTGAAGAAAAAGAAGCTGAGCGGAAAAGAATTGAAGCTAAAGGAATTAGAGATGCCCAAAAAATAATAAAAGAAGGAATAACTGACGATAATATAGAATGGCGAAGTCTCGAGGTTTTAAAAGAACTTGCCTCTTCACCTAATGCAAAACTAATAATCACAGATGGCAAAACTCCTGTTCTAATTAATAGTGATAAATAAGCCCACTAAGAAATCACTCTACCCCAACTGAACAATTTAATAAAGAAGGTATTTTAGGATCAACCTATAAAACACACCTACTCTACAGTAACTGACTTAGCCAAATTTCTTGGTTGATCTACATTACAGTCCCTTTGAACAGCAACATGATAACTTAAAAGCTGTAATGGAATTGTTGTCAATAGAGGAGTAAGACAGTCTAATGTTTCTGGAATCTCTATAACGGCATCTGAAAGTAATTTAACCTCACTTTCCCCATAACCTGTAATGGAAATAACTCTGCCCTTTCTTGCTTTGACTTCTTGAATATTAGAAACAAGTTTTTTAAACATATCTCCGCGAGGAGCCACTACTATAACAGGCATATTCTCATCAATAAGGGCAATAGGTCCATGCTTCATCTCTGCTGCAGGATAGCCCTCTGCATGTATATAACTTATTTCCTTGAGCTTTAATGCTCCTTCCAATGCTACCGGAAAATTAAAGCCCCGTCCCAAAAACAATGCATTATTTGATTTATATAAAGATTTTGCAATAGTCTGAATCTTATCATCAAGATCTAGCATCGATAAAATTTTAGCCGGAATTAATTCTATCTCTTTCGCTATTTCCTGAAATTTATCCTTACTCAAATTACCATTACCTCTTCCTAGATAAAGAGCAATCATGGCCAATACGGTTACTTGAGCAGTAAATGCCTTTGTTGAGGCAACTCCAATTTCCGGCCCTGCATGTGTAAAAGCGCCAGCATGAGATTCTCGGGCAATAGATGACCCTACTACGTTACAAATGCCAAAAACACAAGCTCCTGCTTCTTTAGCCATTTTAATGGCAGCTAAAGTATCTGCTGTTTCTCCAGATTGAGATATTGCGATAACAATATCATCTGAACTGATTATTGGATTACGATATCTAAACTCAGAAGCATATTCTACTTCTACGGGGAGCCTGGCTAAATCTTCAATTATATATTCGCCAACTAAACCGGCATGCCATGATGTTCCGCAACCAATTATCAATAGCCTATTTGCTTTTTCCAGTTTCTCTGAAATTTTATCTAGCCCTGCCATTCTGATTTGCGCATTACTGACAAAAAGCCTACCCCGGATAGTATTTAAAATAGAAGTGGGCTGCTCAAATATCTCCTTTAGCATAAAATGATCATAACCTCCCTTTTCTATACTATTTAAATCTATCTGTAATTTATGAATTACTGCATCAATAGGTTCGTCGGATTCAATAGTTCGTATTGAGACCCCATTATTTGAAAGGACAGCCATTTCTCCATCTTCTAGGTAAATAACTTTTTTTGTTAAGTCAATAAATGGGGTTGCGTCCGATCCAATAAAAAACTCACCGTTCCCAATACCTAAAACTAAAGGTGAGCCCAGTCTTGCGACAACCATTAAACTCGGCTCTTTTTTTGAGATAACCGCAATAGCGAAAGCTCCTATTACTTCATTTAATGCAAGTCTAATAGCTTGATCCAAGGAAACTTTTTCTTCTGCCTGAACATATTCAATAAAGTTTATAAGAATCTCAGTATCGGTTTCACTTTTAAAAGAATAATTTTTATCAAGCAAAAGCTGCTTTAAAGAATTACAATTCTCTATTATTCCATTATGGACTATTACTAAATCCCCATTATTAGATACATGAGGATGCGCATTAACATTATTAGGTTCGCCATGCGTAGCCCATCTGGTATGACCAATCCCCATTTTCGCCGATATCTTTTTTTCGCCAATCAAGTTTTCTAGGTCATCAACCTTCCCTTTGCTTTTATGTACTTCTAAATCACCATTATATAATGCGATTCCCGATGAATCATAGCCTCGGTATTCTAATCTTCTCAGGCCATTAATTAAAATTGGGTAAGCATCTTTCTTTCCCAAGTAACCAACTATACCACACATGATATTATAATTTAAATTATTCTTGTTTTGACAAATAAAGTTTTAAACTCATTGGCTCTACAGGATCAAGATTTCCATTTAATACAGCACGACTTACCGTTGATGACATTCCATTGGGCACTAATAAAATTCTTCCTTCAGTCGAATCACTTCCATTCAATATTTGCTGAACAAACTTTGTTATCTCAAGAGTGTACGAATGGTCACGTAAAACAGACTCAATATTTAAGTTCCCGCCAGTTGAAAAATCTAGATATTCCTGCATTAGGATTCGATCATTTCCTGACACCATAAAAGCATTGATTTTTGTTGGAGGAAAGTATTCAAGAGATGAACCCTCTCTGATTGGAATTTTCAATTCTGCATGATTAACAAAATAATTTGAATCCTTTAAATAATTAATATTCTTCAAATTTACAGATGTAACAGCACCTCCCATAGCCTGTATATATGTGGTAATCTCACCATTTAAAGTGTCTTGATTATCAAAACTAAAAGTTGAATTTGTTTTATCGAAATCAAATATATTGACACTGTTTACTCCGAAAGAATTATTGACCCCCCGCCAAGAGAGTAGATCAAAATAGTTATACCCGGGGCCTATTGTGTCGTTCCTTAAACTATCGTTAGAGAAATATATTCTGATACGAAAATCGCTCTCGTTAGGAGAAAATTGATATATAGCTTTATTATCAGCGTGGCCTGTTACTTTTATTCCTTTGAAATAATCTGAAAAAGATTCATTGGAAGCAAAATTTAGAGAGTCATGTTTGGAAGCATCAATTATATTAGATTGCAGAAATGTCTTGTTAATTTTTAAAAACATCACTTGATTAGGGCCCGCCATGCCTGTACGTATTGTTAATTGGTTAGGATTAGGTTTTAAAATTGTGTCACAAAGTACTGTGGAACTCGAAAATTGACTTGTGGCATAGTACAAATCGTCTCCATCTATACCCTCGTTAAGATGGGATATTGTGATTCCAAAATCTGCCGCAGTATCACCATACCATCCTGCAAAAGGCAATGAGATAAATGCAGAGTCCACAACAACATTGCTATCTCCAAAATCTGGACTAACAGAACCTAGAACTAACTCAGTAATAAAGTTCGAGGACGATGTTCCAAATACCGGATCATTATAATTCCCTACCATGAGAAAAGTTGGATTTAAGGTCACAAGAGAATCAAACCGCTCTGTAGTACTTATAATCTCAATCGTATCAAAGTAGTCAAGATTAAAGCCATCACCATCAACAAAATCTATAGCTACAGGACCCGAATTTCTCTCACAAGCAATAAATGGCACAATAACTAAAGCCAGAAGATAAAAAATGCGCATAAAAATTAATTTTACTCGAATAGTGATTCATAGAATGAATCGAGCTCAGCAGGACTGTCAATAAAGACTTTCCCGTCAATAACTTTTACTCCAGCAGATTCTGCGGCATCAATTTGAGCTTGGGGTACTTCGTCATTCATCTTTAAAACAGCATCAACATGCTTGACAGCTCCTGCGTAAAGATTGTCAGATGTGGGTTTCTTAAATTCTTCCATATCCTTAACGCCGTCAAATGTCATGCCTTTGGTGATTCCTGAATCCAACTGCCCATCAAAACCATCTCCAAATAAGCTGTAAACTAATTTTGCATCATTAAAATATGGATCCTCAGAGTTAAATTGTTTCAGATATGTTGGCATAGCTGTACTCATCCAGCCCATAAAATGAATTACATCTGGCTTCCAGCCTAATTTTTTTATCGTTTCAATTACACTCTTGCAGAAAAAAAGAGTCCTTTCACCATTGTCTTTGTAAAATTTATTTTCCTTATCGACCCACGTGCCTTTTCGTTTAAAGTAATCTTCATTGTCTATAAAGTAAACTTGTATTCGAGCACCTGGTATAGATGCCACTTTAATTATTAACGGCTGATCTAAATCATTGATTACTACATTTATACCGCTTAATCGAATGACTTCGTGAAGTTGATGGCGACGTTCGTTTATCGAGCCAAACCGTGGCATGAAAACACGTATTTCATGACCTTTGTCATTCATCTTTTTAGGGAAATCCAGCCCCGCCTTCGCCAAAGCACTTTCTGGGAAATAGGGTTTTATCTCGTGAGATACATATAAAATTCGTCTTTTTGCCATCGATGCAAAGGTACGAAATTTATCTTTCTCCCTGATTTAATGGGAGCTTAGTTATAGTTTAGCTACAAATTATGAGATAAGTGAAAATTATAGATACAATAGATTCTTATTCGTCCTTTAAAAATGGGATACCAAAAGGAGAGAAAATAGGTTTGATCCCCACTATGGGATCCCTTCATGCCGGACATGCCTCACTTATTAGGCAAGCTCAAAAAGAATGCGAATATATCGTTGTAAGCATCTTTGTGAATCCAATTCAATTTAATAATTCCGAAGATTTTGAGAATTACCCGTCAAATTTAAAAGATGATATTTCGTTTTTAGATAGCCTTAATGTCTCATTATTATTCAACCCGTCTGAAGAAATTGTATATCCCAATGGGACCAAAACAAAAAACTACGATCTTGATGATCTTGAGAATAAACTAGAGGGATCATTAAGGCCGGGCCACTTTCAAGGGGTTGCCACAGTTGTTGATCGATTATTTGACCTTATCGAGCCTGATCGGGCATATTTCGGATTAAAAGATTTCCAGCAAGTTCAGGTTATTAAAAAATTAGCCTCGATTCGTGGAAAGAGTCCTGAAATTATAGCATGCCGAATTATAAGAGAAGATACTGGACTAGCTATGAGCTCAAGAAATTCGAGACTAAATACAAAACAGAAAAAAGCCGCAGCTTCAATTTTCCGCTCATTAAAGTTTGCTGAAAAAGAGATTCGCACATTTCCTGTGCCTCCTGATGCCCTGAGGCGAGAAATGAAAGCAATTATTAATTCCAGCAGAGAATTAAGAGTAGAAAAAATATTATTTGCATTCTCCAAAAATTTGGAATTAATAACTGATCCCGATTCACCATTAGACCATTACAACGAAAACGTCCAATGTTTTATTTCCGCATATGCAGGGGAAGTTCGTTTGATTGACAATTACTGTATCTCTTAAAAAATAATAATTGCTTCAATTTCAACCATTACTTTTGTTTACAATATGACTATTGACGTACTTTTTAGCAAAATCCACAGGGTAACTGTTACAGGTGCCGAACTTAATTATATTGGTTCCATAACTATTGATAGCATTCTAATGAAGGCTGCCAATTTAATTGATGGCCAAAAAGTAAGCATAGTAAATATCAATAATGGAAATAGGTTTGAGACCTATGTTATTCCTGGGAAAGAAAATTCTGGAGAAATTAAACTTAACGGTCCAGCAGCGAGGCTAGCGGAAAAAGGAGATATCATAATTATAATTTCTTATGCAGCCATGACAAAAGAAGAGGCTCAAAAACATAAACCAACAATTGTCTTTCCAGATGAAAATACCAATAGATTAATCTTAAATGTTTAAGTTTAAAATTCCAACTTGGCTAAGAACATTGAGCTTTATTTTTTTAGCATCTGTTTTGATTTACTTCGCATTTCGAAGTGTTAACCTAAACGAAGTTTGGGTACATGCTAAAAAAGCCAAATGGGGTTATATAGCGATTAGCTTTTTAATAGGTTATTCTGCAGTTATATCAAGGGGGAAGCGTTGGGTACTTGTTTTAGAGAGTTTAAATAAATCTGTATCAAGCTGGCATGCAATTCACGCTACTGCATTTGGGTACTTGATGAATCAAGTGTTGCCTAGAGCTGGAGAAGTTGCTAGAGCCACCGCTCTAAATCGTTCTGATAAAATTCCCGTAAATATTTTGATTGGAACCATCATTATTGAGAGAACTATTGACTTATTAATGATGGGAATTTTAATTGGTGTAACATTTATCCTTTCCAGCGAAGAAATTCAAAGCTTTCTTTCGATTACCGAATCAGGTGTTTCCGATAACTCTGACTCTTCGAATAGCACTCTTAAAATTATGATTCTAGTCATATCACTTTTGATTTGTCTCCTTGCATTTTACTCTAAAAAAGTTAAATCAAGTCTCTTCTTTCTTTGGATGAAGAATTTTGTTTCGGGAATGTTAGACGGCATTAAATCTGTGGGAAAATTAGAAAACAAAACAAAGTTCTGGCAGCACACAATGTTCATTTGGGTCTCCTACTTCTTAATGGTTTATCTCTGTTTTTTCGCTTTCCCCTTTACTGAAGACTTGTCGGTATTTCAAGGGTTATTTGTTATGACTGCCGCTGCTATTGGCTATCTAGTGCCTGTTCCCGGAGGTGTTGGGGCCTATCATTACTTGGTAGCCATGGCTCTCGTGGTTCTGGGTAGGAGCTATGAACAAGGACTTGCTTTTGCTACTGTTGTTCACGCAACTCAAACTTTAATGATGATTAGCACTGGGATTGTTGGTTTCTTCTCTTTAACTTCGAAAAAAGTGAAATCTTCTTCAAATGGCAACGATTAAAAAAGCCTGGTTTTGTCAATCTTGCGGTTCTCAGCACCCCCAATGGCTCGGGCAGTGCAAATCTTGTAATGAATGGAATACCCTTATTGAAGAAATTTTAGAAAAAGAGTCAAAAGAATCAACTCCATGGTCAAACAACACTAAAAATATTCCAACAGAAATTTCACAAATAGATAGCCTAAAAGTAGATAGGAAAACGACCGGAGACATTGAGTTTGATCGGGTCCTTGGCGGTGGAATAGTCCCCGGTAGTTTATGCCTATTGGGGGGCGAGCCAGGCATTGGGAAATCAACTTTACTTCTCCAAATAGCAATTAAAAAAGGTAAAAAAGTACTTTATGTTAGTGGAGAAGAAAGTCTTCAACAAATAAAAATGAGAGCGGAGCGTATTGGAATTGAAGACAATAAATGCCATGTTTTGGCTGAGGTTTCAACAATAAAAATATTAGAAGCTGCAGAAAAAACATCCCCAGATCTATTAATAATTGATTCCATACAAACATCATATACTCCCAATCTGGACTCTTCAGCAGGTTCCGTTTCTCAAATCAAAGAAGCTGCTGCAGAATTCTTACGATACTCTAAATCAAGAAATGTTCCTGTCATTCTTGTTGGACACATAACAAAAGATGGAGGTTTAGCTGGGCCTAAAATACTAGAACATATGGTTGATGTAGTGCTTCAATTTGAAGGAGATCGTCATCACTTATATAGAATTCTTCGTTCTCTCAAGAATCGTTTTGGCAGCACTCAAGAGCTAGGAGTCTATCAAATGAATAGTAAGGGGCTAATTGGTATCACAAACCCAGGGGGCGTGCTGCTAGGTCAAAGAGAAGAGGGGAGAAGTGGTTCAGCAATAGGGATAGCGTGTGAGGGAACACAGCCTTTGCTTGTCGAGGTTCAAGCTCTTGTTAGTCCCGCTGTATATGGAACTCCACAAAGGTCTTGTACAGGATTTGACACTAGAAGATTAAATATGCTCCTCGCTGTTCTAGAAAAACGATGCGGGTTCCGACTAGGATCAAAAGATGTGTTTTTAAATATCACAGGGGGTATGCGTATTGAAGATCCAGCTTTAGATCTAGCTATCTGCGCTGCTATTTTATCAAGTAATGCCGATATTCCAATTCCACAAGGAATGGCATTTGCTGGAGAGGTCGGATTGAATGGTGAAATTCGCCCTGTCAATAGAATAGAACAAAGGATAAGAGAAGGTAACAAAATAGGCTTTGAAACTATTTTTTACGCTGAGCAGTCAGATTCAAAAAACCATTCCCCAAATAAAAACTGTATAACGATTAAAATAATGGAACAGTTAGTTACATCTCTTTTTGGATAAAAAACTATTTTGAAATCAGATCGGCAATTTCTCCTAAGTCAGGAGTAATAATTATCTCTGTCCTCCGATTTCTCGATTTATTTTCAGCATTATTATTTTCAACAATTGGCATAAATTCTCCGCGCCCTGTTGCCTGAATCTGTTGCGCAATAACGCCCTTTTTAATAAGGATTTTCACAACAGAAGTAGCTCGCATTACAGAAAGATCCCAATTGTCTCTAACTTGTCCTTTCCCATAATAGGCATCATCATCTGTATGCCCCTCGACAGCGATATTAAGGTCCTGATTCTCTCCTAATACCTGCGCCAATTTTTGTAATGCAGAAACGCCATCTAACTGTATTTCCCATTTACCTGATGCAAACATTAGCCTATTATCGAGACTTACATATACTTGACCATTTTTCATACTTACAGTTAAGCCTCTGTTTTCAAAGCCTAATAAAGCATTTGCAATGCGTTTTCTAAAGTATTGTGCTGTTGAGTCTTTTCGTGCAATCAAGGACTCCAATTCATTCACTCGTCTTTCTCTTGATTGCAATGCCAATTCAAGATTTATAAGGCGAGATTGTTCCAACTTTAGAGAATCCTCTTTTGCCGCTAAACGTTTTGCTAAAGATTCCATTTGCTCTAGCATTATTTTATTCTCTCTTAAATTAGCTGCCACCAATGAGCTATTATTATTAAGGGCATATTGGTAATTAGCATTTAAATCTTCGAATGACTTTTTCAGTTTACGATATTTCCTGCCTTTGGCTATTGAATCCGTAGTTAATTTTTCAAATGCCGTTCTCATCACTTTTATATCTGATGAAATCTCTTTTAGATCCGTTTGCGCTCTATCTGTTGTGCTCTTTAAATTTTGATTTTCATCAACAACGGCATTGTACGATTCCTGCAGCTCAGAATGAATTTTTGGAGAGACACAGGATAGGGTAGCTATCAAAAGAAAAACATTTATAAATATTTTTTTCGCCAAATTTTGTAACATATCAAAAGAATTGAATTTCATGTAAAGGTAATTGGCAATTCCCATTCTAAAAGAACTGGACAATGGTCACTTAATTTAAATTCATATAAGTGCCTGCAATGCTTTGCTCCTTTACTAGCTGAGGGGCTTAACCAAAAGCCATCAATACGCCAACCTATATTTCTTTCGCGACTGCGCGATCGATAGCTCCACCATGTAAAGTTCTCTGGATCAGTGTTAAATATTCGAAACGCATCCTTCCAGCCTTCTTTTTCTAAATTATCCAACCAATTCCTTTCCTCCTTTGTGAATCCAGGTTTTCCTGAAAGCCTTTTTGGATCATGGATATCAATTTCTCGATGACATATGTTCCAATCAGCAGCTATAATTATATTAGAATGCTGTTTGCTTAAATCATCTAGATAAACCCTAAATGCCTTTAAGAATTCTAGTTTATAAGTCTGACGTTTATTATTGAGTGCCCCACTTGGGAAATATGCATTTACTATTACAACCCCAGGATATTCGATAAGCATAACTCTTGCTTCATCATCCCATTTAATGTCTCCCATTCCCACACTAAAATTTGTTGGAGGTTTCTTAGCCACTGCCAAAATGCCACTGTATCCTTTTTTTAAGGCTGAAAATAAACCTGTCCAATATCCAGAGAATAAATTATCTATTGCGTCAAAGTCATCATAACGAACTTCCTGAAAAAGAAGAAGATCCGCATCTGTAGACTCCCACCAGCGAACCATTCCTTTTTTTACACAGGCGCGAATACCATTACCGTTGAGGCTAATGATTCGCATTGTTTTTATTCGAGCGTCAACCGCGCCTCTCCAATTTTTTCATTCGAGGTATAAACCGCAAAAGTGTATGAACCACTCGATAATTCTGTTTGAGAATTAAACGATAGGCAGCATCCAGTTGGGTCACCATTATAATTGATGACTTGAGATGAAGAGTATATCATCTTTTCACCACCAACCAACATAGTTTTTTCATCGGAATTTGCTGCTAATACGCGGCGATCCGGAGTATTGATACGCAAATACAATGTTCGCTCCCCCTTTGCTGCCAGAGTGTTTTTTGATATCGTCATGCACACTTTGACTCTGTTGGTGCGGTTAGCAGAATTTGTAGCTTTTTCAATGCCTTTGCCATTGAGCCTATAAGCACTTGCCTCAATGCTACTTAGCTGCAATTTGGCTCCCTTTTCTACTTTTTTAGCTAGGGTACTGCTTTTTACAACCTCAGCTTTGAGATCTAATAGTATTGAATCTTTAACTTCAACAACAGCAGATAGTTCTCGATTTACAGAATCAATATCTTCAGTCAAATTTGAAATATGTTTACGCAGCGAAAACACCTCATTTCTCAATGATTTAATTTGAGATCTAGATGCAGAATTCACTTTTTCAATCTTAGAAATCATTTCATTAAGCCTTGCTGTTTCTTGAGATATAAATGAACTCAATGAGTCATTGGCACTAGATTGAGCATTTAGATCTCTTTTATAATCTTCAAGTTGGGTTATTAACGCAGCTTTTTCTTGCTCTAAATCGTCAATACTTGATGACTGATCAAAGGCAAAATATGATAGTGCACCAACAAGGGCAAGTAAGACGACCAATAATATCGTTATAACGCTTTGGCGATTCTGGGACAATTCTTGACTCATGAGACTAACTTAATTTAAAGTACAAATGTACAATTTCTATCAACTAAAAGAAAAATGACATTAGCTACTAGTTATCAATAATAAACCTGTAAGTCTTAACCCCCATGTCTGATTTGATTTGCAACAAGTAAATTCCCGCAGATAGATTACTCAGATCAAAAGATTTTTTGACTCGCCCACTCTGATGATATTCATTATTATCAAGAATAAGATTTCCAGTTAAGGTCATTATTCTAAACTGAATGTCATTTGAAGCACCTATGTCAAATTCAATATCAAATTTACCCATGGTCGGATTTGGGTAAAGTCTGAAATTAGAGAGATTTAAATCCTCAATCCCAACTGTAAAATTCAAAGTGTCAGAAATTATTCCACAGGCATTCTGAGCAAAAACAATTGCTGTTCCAGGCCCATTTGTAATGAATATATGAGTTATAGAATCACCAGCTGCCGTTGTTCCATCGCTAAAATACCAACCTGTGCTATCTTGACCTGAAGCTCCAGAAACAAAATCCATCGTTACAGGATTTAAAGAAGTAACTGTATAGGATGGACTAACTGTTGGGAGGGGAGCGTTAGCTGTTGTGAATGATGTTGGCGCCGACCATGTTGTCAATGAGCCAGGGCAGGAATCCCGAACGTAAACATCATATGCCGTTCCTGGGTTAAGACCGGTTAAAGTTAACATCCCAGAGCTTGATAATCCCATATTATTAACACTTATTCCTTGACCTAAACTGAATCCAGCTGGACCATATTCTAAAATAGACATGATAGCTTGAGATCCTGGAGACCAAGTAATCGATGCGTCAGCACACCCAGGGGTTGAAATAGACACATTAGTTGGCGCAGCGCATTGTCCACTGACAAAGAAATTATCAAAGAATACATCAGGGCCATATCCGGAAATTCCATCAAAGCGGAAAACAACATTTTGGCCTATGTATGTTGACGAAATAGTTACCGTTTCGGTAATAAATGTTCCAGGAGACGTAGTGCTTGACCCTGGGGTGTCAAAGGCCTGTCCAGATAAATCAACAAGAGTATCCCATGAAGTCGATATAGTTGAACGGACAAGCAAAACAAGCTGATCATTAGGGTAAGAGGTATTAAATTGATGGCTCCATTCAAATGAAACTTGAGCAGCTGAAGAAATTGTCAATGGTGGTGATGTTAATTGAGCTGTTCCTGAAGACCATGACCAAAAATTACCTCGCATCGCATAGCCTGCTCCTAACGAATAAGATGAGAACTGTCGCGAACCTGATGGTGTCCAACAAGTTAGAGGTACAGCATCAAAATTCTCTAAATATGGAGTACTATAAACTGAACATAACGTTTGAATCGTAACCGGACCTGCCCATCCAGACAAATCAGTTGGGCCGCAAGAGTCGCGGACATAGAAATCATAAGCAGTATTAGCTGTCAAACCAGAAATAGTATGTGCTGAAGTAACATTATGTGCAACTGATCCTGTACTCGCTCCGGTTCCAGTATAAAATCCTGCAGGTCCCCACATCACAGATGATCCTTGAGGTGGGCTTGCGCTGGCCCACAAAACGTTTACAGTTGAAGCACTAACTGATCCGGAAGAGGGTGTCGGATCTGGACATGACGGTACAGCTTCTACATAAAAATTATCAAAAAACACATCAGGACCGTATCCGGAATTTCCAACAATTCGAAAAACGACATCTGTTCCAATGTATGTGCCAGGTAAATACTGAAGTTCATTAATAAATGTTCCTGGAGTTGTGGTTCCAGCTCCTGGACTTGAAAAATTGGTTCCAATTAGGTTAACGATAGTATCCCATGAGGTCGATGATACGGGACGCGCAAGAAGCAATAATTGATCATTAGGATAACTACCTATGTATTGACCACTATGAGACCAATCAAAAGATACCTGTGCTAACGCTGAAATAGTTATTGGGCGTGATGTTAAAAGAGCATAATTACCATTGGTCCAACCCCAATAATTCCCACGCATTGAATTACCTCCACTTGCCATTGGATAAGAAGCAAACTGTCTAGTGCCACCACTTGGGTCCCAACAGGCTAAAGATGTCGCATTAAAATCCTCTGAATATGGCAAAGCTGCTGGTAAACAAGCAGTTGTAAATGAAACTGGGCCTTGCCACGGACCAATATTTCCGATGCCACAACTATCTGCTACCCAAACTGTATAATTGGTAGAAGGAGTCAATCCCGTAATAGTATATGTATTCCCTGTGACCAAAACTGTATTAGAAACAGATCCAGTTCCTGGATTAAACCCTGAAGGGCCCCATGCTACATAGGAACCTATTGTCGTTGGGGCTCCGTGTGCCCATGCTATTGCTGCCGTTGTAGCTCCAGGTGCTGCGGAAACATTTTGAGCGGGAAGACATGTTGGCTGAATTTCAAAATTAAAGTCATCGAGGTATACGTAGTAATATTGACTTTGTAAAAGCCGCAGTGCAACATGAGAATGACCTGAAGTTACAGCAGGAAAAGCAACAGTATATTCATCAAACGTGGTTGTCAAATCTATGGTATCGACAGGAACAAAACTTGATGAAGATCCCGGAGTAGACATTGTTCCTACAATCAATTTAGATTGACTAAATGATGAACTCTTTGCCAGCCGCATTCGAATTTGTGCGTTGTTCTGATCTAGATCAGACAATAAAGGCGAAATGAATGTCACATTTGTAGAACTTGAATTGTATATACTTATGTAATTGGGTGTCGTATAAGCGGATGTCTGAAATGTGCTGGGCAGTTGTACTTCAGCTGTATAGCCTGATCCCGAACCGGTTATCGACCAACATGCCGGGCTATCTCCATCAACATAAGAGTCCCAATCCTCATAATATCCTAAAGCAGCACTAAATGGAGAACAAAGAGTGGTAAACATGTATGGACCCGTCCAAATTGAATTGCCATTTCCCTGACCTGTACAGTTTCGCATAACATAATATTCATAATTCTGATTTGCAGACAAACCAGAAATAACATGGTTTGAGGAATTTGCTGTATCTAAATTTCCTGTTCCAACTGTGAAGCCCACAGGGCCCCATTGAATAACGAAGTTTGAACCTGCAGAATTCCAACTTAGAGTTGCTGATGTATCAGAAATAGAAGATACTCCAAGTGTAGTAGGCTCGGGACACGATGGCTGCTGTTCAATGACCAGATCATCAAGCCATGCATCATTTGACCAAGCAGACCACCCAACAAAACGAAATTCTGCATTAACGCCAAAATAAGTTGAGGAATCTAAGTTTAATATTTCTGATTTGTAGGTTCCTGGGCTATTCCAAGTTGCTCCATCTTGAGAATCAAATGAGGATCCTTCAACATCCCAGAGGGTGTCCCAAATAGAAGACCCAGAGATACGAGCCAATAAAGCTAGTCTTTCAGAAGAAAAGCCACTTGAGTGAGACCATTTAAACTTAACACGAGCAAGAGAATTTAAATTCACAGGGGCCGTCGTCAAGTAACCTATACCATTAGATTGCCATACTCCACCCATGTCAGCATGCGCTGCGTTTGCATCTTGATCCCATTGTTGAGAGCCTCCGGATAAAATGAAGCAATTCGGAGGCCAAGAAGTGAAATTTTCAGATACGGGTAAGCTTTGGGTAACACAAGGAGTGCATAATTCTATGGGACCACTCCACAAAGAATATCCATTTCCAGCAACTGAGCAATTAGATCTGACATAAAAATCATAACAACTATTAGCGCTCAAACCTGAAATTGTTGGATTTGTTGATGTTACATTAACAGTCGTTCCTGTTCCTTGGGTAAACCCTGCTGGTCCATATTCTACGTCAAATGAGGAACCGCTCGCGGTATAAGAAAACGACAATGACGTATCTGTTTTTGCTCCTGGGGTAAGATAATAAGGCTGCGGACAAACGGGTGGAGCTCCAACATAAACTGTATAATCATGAACCTCTCCATAGGTAAATGAGGAGCAAGACTCTGTCGCCAGCAAAGCGGTTCCACTCCATTTACATCTCAAGCGCATCCTGTGCGCGCCTTGAGAGATGGTCGTTGGGATGACTATGTTTTCAGCATAAACGACATTGGCACTCGGCCCTGCTTGAGATGCTGACCAAAGATGCTCTCCCGTATCATCAAAGTCCCCATCGTCATTATTATCAATCCATATAGCATACCACTGACTTGAATATCCTGAAGTCACAGACAAAACTAATTGAGCAGTCTGCTGAATTTGAACTGTGTCTGTTGTGTAATCCCCGTAGCCAGAAGTAGAGCAGCCCGTAGCAGATTGGACTACATTATTAAGAGTAACATCATCAAGATTGTCTCCCACAGTACAACCTGTTGTATAGAGACCAGTTGTACAATAAGTTTGAGAATTAACACTGTGGCCTAAAGCCATTATTAAGAAGCAAAGTGCGTAAATTCGTTTCATAAATGAAAAACTGTTTTAAAGTATATTTTCAACAAAGTAGCAAAATCATTCTTTAAAATACCATTTGCAGAATCAATGCAACTGTAAAAATGAATAAAAAATTCTCAATACCAGCATCCGTTTACTCATTTGTAATTGCTGCCTGCGCATCTCTTTCTTTCTTTACTTACTGTGCTCTCCCGGCAGCTCCAGACGGAGGGGCTAGAGATACTGACCCTCCCACAATTATATCCAGCAGCATTAGTCAAGGATCAACAGGTGTTATAACAAATAAATTAGTTTGGACGTTTAATGAATATATTGTTCTAAAATCTCCATCTCAAAATATACATTCGTCACCCCCTCTTCCGCAGAATTCAAAATTTGAAACTCGGGGGAAATCATTTATTATTTCTTGGGAAGGGTCTCTTATCGAAAACTCTACATACGTATTACAATGGGGAGCCGCAATTAGAGATTTGCATGAGGGAAATGTCATCAAAGGAGTTCAGTGGGTATTTTCTACAGGTCCTTATTTAGATTCTGGTGAAGTTTTCGGACAAATAATTGATCCATGGACAGGTCTTCCCTCTAAAGATGTTGCTGTTTGCCTATATCCTAAGAAATCATCAAACGACTCAGCCATATTTAAACCTGCATTATATTCTTCAAGAACAAATGATTCAGGATTTTTCAAATTTGAACATATTATGAAAGATGACATTTATGATATTCGGTCTTTTGAAGATCCTGATGGAAATAATCGCCTAAATCCTGGCGAAATTAAACCAATCGCTTATTTGCAAAATGTGAAACCCCACGAAATGGATACAGCCTATTCGAAAAATAGATTTTTTCAATCAATACCTCTTTTAAAATCAGGAAGCATAGCTGATAGTGCAATTAAATGGATCCCATGGGGAGCTGATAGTTCAGGTATTTTAACAATCAAATATGTCATTGGATGCGATACTGGATTTTACAGCAATATTCAAACAAAGCCCATTATAATTGAGCTTAAAGATAAAAAAGGGGTTTATGCTCAATGGTCTTCTTCTCAATTGTGCGACAGCAATACTGTTGATATTTCTGGACTTCCTCCTGGTAAATATGAATTACAAGCATTTTATGATAGAAATGGAGATGGCAAATTAAATACGGGAAACTATTGGAAAAAAGAAAATCCTGAGACTAGAATTTCAGCCAAAATACCCATTGAAATCAAAGCAAATTGGACGATGGAAACTAGTTGGGAGATTAGTCGAATAGATCCAATCTATAAAGTTTTTCACTGAAGAGTAAATGAATCAGCATCATCAATAAAAGGATATCGTTTTCTTACTGCTGATAAATGCAAAGCGTCAAAAGTTGTTACTATCCAACCCGGTTTTGAGTGCTGAGCTTCTGAAAGAGTATCCCCTTTTGGACCAATAGTTAATGACCCTCCAATATGATTGGATTCAAAGCCATCGATTCCTATTCGATTCACCCCAGTTACATAACATTGATTTTCAATAGCGCGTGCCTTTATGAGCGTCTCCCATGCATTCTGCCTAGATTCTGGCCAATTTGCAGGGACTAATATGCCATCATACTCATGTTTACCTTTTATCGGTTGTTGGCGAAGCCATACTGGAAATCGAAGATCATAGCAAACGGCAAGCAATAGGCTCCAGCCTTTTATCTTTATAATCACACGAGAGACTCCCCCGTCAAAAGAGTCTAATTCACCAGCAATTCCAAAAAGATGTCGTTTATCATAACTGATCGTTTCACCCGTAGGGCCAATCATAAAAAAACGGTTCCTATAACGGTCCTCGTTAGGAACAAAAACAGTGCCTCCAACCCAAGCTTTTTTAGTTGCAGACCATCTCTTCAAAGCGTCCAGAATTTTTTCCACATTTCTCTGCGTAGCAACTTCTGTTAATATGTCAATATTAGTTACAAAGCCTGTTGCGAATGTCTCTGGTAACAAATAAATATCTGCATGTGGAGAGGTCTCAAAATATGAGTCAATTGATATCAGATTTTCTTTTATATCGCCCCATTTTATATCCATCTGTAAGGAAGCGATATTTATATTTTCCCGCCGATCTACTGTCATGATTGATTCAAATCTTTGAGTCTTTCATTTAAGAGTAATGCGATATGATCGATCAACAAATTTGTGTCATCATCAGAGGTCCCATCATAGTAGCCCCTTAACCTGCCTTTGTGGTCTACTAAAACTAAATTCTCTGTGTGTATGAAGCTGTGTTCATCCCAACCTTCCCCTTCTTTAAGAACGGTAAAATATGAAGTTCTAGCCAATTTATTAATCAACACGGGATCACCGGTTAAAAGAATCCATCGATTATAATCTACCGAATTTTGATCAGCATAATTTTTTAAAACTTCCGGCGTATCGTATTGTGGCATTGCCGAATGTGACATGATTTTTATAGCATCGTTGTCTATATATTTAGATTGAACTTTACGCAAGCTTTTGGCCATATCAAGACATATTCCGGGACATGTTGTGAAAAAATAATTAATAATTCTGATATGGTTTTCCACATCATCTTGCGTAACCTCCATCCCGTTTTGAGAAATTAGAGAAAATGGAGCAACGGTATGATCTATTCCTTTTGATTGCAATGATTCGTCTACAAGACCTGGATTCAAATCATTGGGATTCAATATTGGCAATGTAAAATCCGGTGTTTGAATCCTTATCGATAAAAATATCCCCAGAGAAAAGACCAAGAGAATTCCTCCTATTTTCAAATATTCCGATTTTTTTAACCCCATATCACTAATTTATATGATCTTTATAAGTATTTTGGCTCAAAATATGCCTTAACAAAGGAACATCATCTGATTTCTAATTACAATGAAAAAATTCAAAATTCTATTTATAATTCTCATTGGAATATTCACTTCATGCGATAAAAATCAAGGACCTGAAACTGTTGATCTAGAGTTGCAATTTGTGCCAAAATTTAATAATGCCATTTTTTCTTATGAAACAGATTCTTTGATCCAAAGCACTACTCAAGACACACTTATTTTTACACGTTCTGATTTCCTCTTGTCGAATTTTAAGCTGACGGCAGATGATGGAAGTGTAATAAAGTTTGAGAATACTTATGCTTTTGTGAAAGGGGCTTCTCCTGACACCATAAAACTCCCATTATCTATCCCCTCAGGCAATTATGTGGGCATTTCTTTTGATCTCGGATTAGATAGTGCCGCAAATCATTCTGATCCATCAACATGGTTACCCAATCACCCATTAAATCCCTCATTAAATAATTTACATTGGGGATGGACTGGTGGTTATGTATTTGCTGCTTTAGAAGGTTATTATCAAAATATGGGGGTTAAAACTCCTTGGCTCTATCATATTGCCCTTAATGAAAACCAAACTGCTGTGAATTTATCAGGCGCTTTTGATTTATCAGATTTTAAGACGCTTGAAATCAAATGGAATGCCGAAATGCTGTTTCATAACCTATTTAGTCTCCGTCCAGGAATAGATGGAGATTTTACTCATAGCACAAACGACAATGGTTTGGCAAAAAAACTAGTTCAAAATTTGAGTACAAGTTTCTCAAGCGGCTCATTAAAAAATAGAACTCCATGATTTTCTTCAAACGGTTGATAAGTGTTACATGGCTTTTTATAGCCTACAGCTGTGGAGACCCAGGCCCAAATAAGCCTCATTTAACAACCCCATATATTTTACCGATTCCGCCAGGATTTCCGCAGCCAGCGCTTCCAAGTGACAATGAGCTAACAGAGGAGAGCATAATACTAGGTAGATTGTTATTCTATGATCCAATTTTATCATTGGATAGCTCTCAATCTTGCAGCTCATGTCATAATCCGTCTTTTGGGTTTACTGACAATGGGAATAAATATAGTACGGGTGTTGACGGATCTGTAAGTTTTAGAAATTCCATGCCACTGCACGACTTAGCTTGGGGGAAGCAATTCGCATGGGATGGAGGAATGCCTAGTCTTCGAGAGCAAGCGTTAGAGCCTATTCAGAACCCAACGGAGATGAAAGAGAGTGTGGTTAATGTCGTGGAGAAACTAAAAAGACAACCCTTATATGAACAGGCTTTCAATGCAGCCTATGGTGATTCGGAAATTAATCCAGATAAAATAGGTCTGGCGTTAGAACAATTTATGTTAATCATTTTAAGTGGAGGCTCAAGTAAGTTTGATAACGTAAATGCAGGAATTGAATCATTTACTGCTGAAGAACAACTTGGTGTTCAATTATTTAATGCAGAAGCAAATCCTGATGGATCTCCAAAAGGAGCTGATTGTTTTCATTGTCATGGCGGAGCGTTATTTACAAATAATACGATAGTAAATAATGGCTTAGACAGTATTTTAACAGACTTAGGAAAAGGTGGCATAACAAATTTAGAAGTTGACAATGGGAAGTTCAAAGTTCCTTCTTTACGAAACCTAGCATATACTCCACCTTACATGCATGATGGACGTTTTCAGACATTAGAAGAAGTGCTTGAATTTTACAATAGCAATGTTCTTTCTAACTCTCCTAACTTAGCACCAGGAATGACGGGGTTTGTTCAATCCCATTCTAGTGGAGAACAAGGGCTTAATTTATCTCTTTCTGAAAGACAAGCTATTGTTGCATTTTTAAATACTTTAACCGATACTCGTATCGAAACAGATACACTTTATCAAAACCCTTTTAAGTAATGAAATATTTTATATTGTGTTTTTCTCTTTTACTAACGACAAATGCTTTCGCTCAAAAAAAAGTTGAACTCAGATTTATCACAGACGGCGTTTGTGGCATGTGCGAAAATCGAATTGAAAAAACCTTATTAAATCTTCGTGGAGTTTGGACTGCGGAATGGGACCTATCGACTCATGAAACTTTTGTCGTTTACAACACAAAAAAAATAACCGAGAACAAAATTCACGAGGCCTTATCTGATGTTGGCCACGATCAGATTTGTTCTTGCACAGAAAGTAAAATCCTAGCCTTTGAAGAGTCCTACAGTAACATTAATCCCTGTTGCAGATATCGAGATCGAAATGTCATCGAAGCACACAAATGACTCAAGAAAGAATTAAAAGTTTAGGAGTATTTCTAATATTTATTTTTCCATATCTGAGTTATTCTCAGTCAGACACTAGCATTTATGATGGGTTGAATCTAGATGCTGTTGAAATAAATACAGAAGCTCTTGGTTCTGTAATATCGCTGAAGGACCCAAAACTAAAAACAATAATTTCCAGAGCTGAATTAAAAAAAGCTGCTTGTTGCAATCTATCTGAAAGTTTTGAAACAAATCCGAGCATTGATGTTTCCATTACAGATGCTGTGACAGGGACAAGACAGATACAACTATTTGGCCTAGCTGGTAAATATGCTCAAATACAAGTTGAGATGACCCCATTGGTAAGAGGCTTGCTTGCAAATTCTGGGCTATCATATATTCCCGGAGCCTGGATTCATAGTATTCAACTCACAAAGGGAATCGGCTCTGTTTCTAATGGTTTCGAGTCTATGACTGGACAAATAAATGTTGAGCTTCTTAAGCCAGAGAATATTATTGATGATATTGTCATTAAAAATTCCGCAAAACTTAGAGTAAATAATTATATCAATCAAGGAGGTAGAATAGAAACAAATCTTATCTATGGAAAGCGAATATCAGACAAATGGTCTTTGGGGATTTTAGGTCATGCAAGTGGAAGATCTATTATTGTGGACAATAATAAAGATGGCTTTGCAGACAATCCCATTGGCTATCAATTAAATGGAATGGTCCGTGCACGCTATTTTGGTCAGAACGGATGGGAAGGATTATTCACAATTCATACCCTTGAGGATCAGAAGATTGGGGGGCAAATTTCTAATAATTTAAATTTTCCGATAAGCTCAAATCCATGGCGGTCAAACATGTCACAGAATAGATTTTCCATTAGTTCAAAAACAGGATGGGTAAATCCCAAAAATCCCAATCAATCAATTGGTGTCATTTTACATGGTTACCGTCAAAGTATGATTGGCAATATGGGTAGTTCAGATGATGCCTTAAATCAAAAAGAATTAAGTGCACACCAAATTGGAGGAGTATCTCAATTTTTGTTTCGTCAAGATTGGAATAAAATAAGCCACACAGGTTCTGTTGGAATTTTTTATGATAATTATGATATAAATTTTAATGCAGGCGGATATCTTCAAGGATATAATAGGCCTTTTGTTGAACAGAATATTGGAATATCATCTGAATGGACTTGGACACCCAATGAGTTTTTAACTCTAGTTGCGGGAGGTCGGTTTGATTGGCACTCCATTATTTTAAACTCAAAAACCCGAGTGCCTTTCTCACCAAGAATTCATGCTAGGATAGCACCAAATGACAAAAATGTATTTAGATTGGTTTTTGGTGAAGGTTTTAGAATGGCGCTTCCCATCACAGAAGAATGGGGAAGAGTTGCTAGTAACAGAGAAATAAGATGGGATCAATATGGTAGTGTATCGGGTGGAGACCAATTGTCATTAGAGGAATCCACAAATGCAGGAATTAGTTACACTGGGAATTTTATTTTTAACTACATGCCTGGGTCCATAACAGCAAATATTCATGGGACTTGGTTCAATGAGGCCGTGATCCACGACTATTGGTCAAATCGCATGAGATATATTTATCCCGATTTAACTACCTCCAATGAAAGTGAATTCGCAATGATTTCAAAATCTGCAGGGATTTCATCAAATTATAAATTAGATAAAAAAACGGAAATTCGACTTGCTTATCGTTATCAAAATGTAGTTGTCAGAAACCAAATACACGGATTAGATCCGGTTAGTATTTTAATGCCTGCCGCTTTTGTTGCAAAACACCGGGCTTTAATAAATCTCAGTAGAAATTTTATGAAAAGTTGGAATCTTGACATAACGGTTCAATATCATGGTGAACAACCAATTCCTAGTATACAACCCTTGGCACCTGGGTTGGATGGAAAATTAATAGGTATTGCTCCCGCACATCAGCTATTGAATTTTCAATTTAGAAAAACTACTAGGAAAGGAGATTTTTATTTGGGTGTTGAAAACGCATTAAACTTTCAGCAACAAAATCCAATCGATGGGGCTGTAAATATTAATGGCGAGCCAATGCCTCCAGGCAGTACTTTTTTTACAGACAATTTTGACGCTACACGTGTTTGGGGACCAATATTTGGCCGGATGATATATTTTGGATTGAACTTTAAATTGATCGAATAAAATGAGTGAAATCGTTATAGAATTACGAAACATAATCCGTGATTTCAAACTTGGGCCTCAGACGGTCCATGTTTTAAAGGGCATCGATTTAGATATTAAAAAAGGTGAATATGTCGCTTTAATGGGCCCTTCTGGAAGCGGCAAATCCACTTTGATGAATCTTTTAGGTTGCTTAGATACTCCTACTTCGGGTTCATATAACTTGGCTGGCAGAGATGTAAGTCAAATGAATGACAACGATTTGGCTGAAGTTCGAAATAAAGAGATAGGTTTTGTATTTCAAACATTTAATCTAATTCCTCGCCAAACGGCTCTGCAAAATGTAGCATTACCTCTGGTCTATGCTGGAGAGAAAAAAGAAGCAAGAATTGCTCAAGCCAAAAATGTCCTCGACGAGGTTGGATTAAGTGACAGGATGGACCACCGGCCAAATCAATTATCTGGAGGGCAAAGGCAACGGGTAGCCATAGGAAGAGCTTTAGTGAATTCTCCTTCTATAATTTTAGCTGATGAGCCAACTGGAAATTTAGATTCAACGACCTCTTTGGAAATAATGAAGCTTTTTGATGAAATCCACAAAAATGGGAATACTCTAATTGTAGTAACGCATGAAGAAGAAATAGCTAAATATGCTCACCGTGTCATAAGACTCAGAGATGGAATGATTGAAAGTGACCAGGATCAAAGTTGAAATCAGAAAAAAAAATATCTATCAAAGCTCTCTTTGAACCTCTATCTGCTGGAATCCCTCTATAATATCTCCCGCTTTGATGTCATTGAAATTCTTAATATTTAAGCCACAATCTGTTCCTTTTTTAACTTCCTTAACATCGTCCTTAAATCTTTTAAGAGACCCCAATTCTCCGGTATAGACAACAACAGAATCACGAATAATACGAATCTTAGAGCTTCTATTAATTGTCCCTTCCATAACCATGCAACCAGCTATAGTTCCAAACTTGGAAATTTTAAAAGTTTCTCGTATTTCTAAAGAGCATGTAATTTCTTCCTTAACGTCAGGAGACAACATTCCACCCATGGCTTCTTTAATGTCATTTATTGCATCATAAATAATACTATAAAGGCGAATTTCAATATCCTCTTTTTCTGCTAATTTCCTTGCCGAGCCAGCAGGTCTAACTTGAAAGCCCAAAATAATTGCCTTTGATGCTGTTGCTAATAAAACATCACTATCTGTAATGCCACCAACAGCCTTATGTATAATGTTTACTTGTATTTCTTCAGTACTAAGCCTTTGTAATGAATCTGAGAGAGCCTCGATCGAACCATCAACATCACCTTTCAAAACAATATTTAGCTCTTGGAAATCTCCTACAGCTAATCGTCTTCCAATTTCATCTAATGTTAGGCTTTTTTGGGATCTTACGGATTGTTCTCTTTGCAATTGCTGGCGTCTCGTAGCAATAGATTTAGCTTCTCGCTCATCGGTCATTACGATATAGTTATCGCCTGCTTGAGGCGCACCATCAAGACCTAAAATAGATACAGGAACTGATGGGCCTGCACCTTTTAGTTGCTTGCCTCGTTCATCCATCATTGCTCTTACCTTTCCTGAATATGGACCAACTAATATATAGTCTCCGACTTTTAAGGTGCCCGTCTCGTTCAGTAAAGTAATCACATAACCACGACCCTTGTCAAGGGTTGCTTCAATTACCGTCCCCTTTGCAAGTCTTTCAGGGTCTGCTTTTAAATCCAATAATTCTGCTTCCAGGAGAACTTTCTCCAGTAATTTGTCAACATTTAAACCGGTTTTTGCAGATATCTCTTGAGATTGAACCTTACCTCCCCAGTCTTCAACGAGAATATTCATTTGACTCAACTGCTCTTTAATTCTCTCCGGATTTGAATCTGGCCGATCAATTTTGTTAATCGCAAATACTACAGGAACATTTGCAGCTTGAGCATGACTAATAGCCTCTTTTGTTTGAGGCATCACTGAATCATCTGCAGAAACTACAATTATAGCAATGTCAGTAACTTGCGCTCCTCTTGCACGCATTGCCGTAAATGCCTCGTGCCCTGGGGTGTCAAGAAAAGATATTGCTTGTCCTTTAGGCAGTTGAACTGAATAAGCACCTATGTGCTGAGTAATTCCACCAGCCTCTCCGGCAATAACGTTATCTTTTCTTATAAAATCTAATAAAGAGGTCTTTCCATGGTCCACATGGCCCATTACCGTGACAATCGGGGAACGTGATACAAGATTCTCTTTAATGTCTTCGTCATTAAAGACCTCTTGCATTTCTTCGTCAACAAATTCAACACTAAAACCAAATTCCTCTGCTACAATAGTTAATGTCTCTTTATCCAAACGTTGATTCATGCTAGCCATTATTCCCAAGGACATACATGTAGAAATGACATCCGCAGGAGAAACTGACATTTGATTGGCGAACTCTAGTAATGTGACAAATTCTGTAAGTTTTAAGACTTTTTCTCCTTCGATACGTTCAATTTCAGCCATCTCTTTAGCCTCTGTACGTTCCGCACGTTTGTCTCTTCTTATTTTAGAACCTTTTGACTTTTTGTTACCCCCTAACTTTTCGAGTGTTTCCTTTATTTTACGAGCAATATCCTCTTTAGAAACTTCAGCTTTTGGTTGAACTTTTGCATTACGTCCCCTTCCTGCTCCGAGACCTGGACGATTATTATCTCTACGTTTTGCTGCCCCGACAGTTGCTGCTCCCGTTGTTGTTCTTCCTCCTCCAGCGGCTGGCTTTTGCAAGCCCTCGGTTTTAATTCGCTTTCTTTTCCCACCCTCTCCTGGTGGTTTAGGTTTTTTAGCAAATTGCTTGAGATCGATGGTCACACCTGTAAGCTTAGGTCCATCAAGTTTTTTATACTGAGTCTTGTGATTTGCGTCCTCTGGGGCTTTACCCTCATCCGATGCACGTTTTTCATCTGCTAATGGTTTTGACACCTTTACCTCTTCTTTCCGGTCAACTTTGCTTTTTACAATAGATTCAGTTGGCTCCTTTTTTTCTGAAGTTTCTTTAACAGGTTGTTCCTTAACCTGTTCATTGGTAAAAGTTTTAGAGTCCTCAGAAGACAACGTTTCATCTTTAGCAGCAGGGGCAATTATTTCTTTTGAAGTTTTTGAAGGGTTTAAGTCTATTTTACCTGAAATTTTTGGGCCTTTAAGACTAGGCCCTACCCTAAATAATTCATTTTTAGGCTTTTCTTGCTCCTGACGTTCCGCATGAATTGCTTCTTTCTCTTCTCGTTTTTGTTGGATAAGAGTCTCAGCTTCGTCTTTTTTAGTCTTGTCCGAGGCAAAATTCTCAAGCAAAAATTCATATTCTTTTTGATTGATTTTTGAGTTGCGATTCTTATCGACTACATGGCCCTTCGATTTTAAATAATCGACAGCTGTATCAAGTCCGATATTCAACTCGCTGAGAACTTTACTAATTCGGTAATTACTCATATGTTATGAATTTTCGCTAAGCTTTATTTCTTTATTAATCTTCAAATTCTTTCTTAAGAACACCTCGAACTTCTTCAACTGTCTCAATCTCTAAGTCAGAACGTCTTGCTATATCCTCGGTCTCTACATTCAAAATGCTTTTGGCTGTATCATAACCGCTCTTGCGCAACTGCTCAATTACCCAGCCTTCTATTTCGTCAGAGAATTCTATCAATTCTACATCTTCCTCGTGAACAATATCTTCTCTGTAAACATCAATTTCATATTCCGTCAGCCTGCTTGCCAATCTAATGTTAGTTCCGCCCCTTCCTATAGCTAAACTAACTTGATCCGCAGGGAGATATACATCAACTTTTTTGCGCTCTTCATCCATAACTATATTGCTTATTTTCGCTGGAGACAGGGCTCTTTGAATAAACAACTGCTGATTAGTCGTGAAATTAATTACATCTATGTTCTCACTTCTGAGTTCGCGAACAATTCCATGAATCCGTGAGCCTTTCATCCCAACACAAGCTCCCACTGGATCAATTCTATCATCATAACTCTCTACCGCAACTTTAGCTTTTTCACCAGGTATCCTAACCACACCCTTGACAGTTATTATTCCATCAAAAACCTCTGGGATTTCTGTTTCAAATAATTTTGCTAAAAAATTATCTGCTGTTCTACTTAATAAGATAAATGGCTTTGTCCCTCGGATCTCTACAGATTTAACAATGGAACGAACAGTATCCCCTTTCCGGAAAAAGTCTTTTTCAGGAATCATCTCATCCCTTCTCAATATCAATTCATTTTGTTGATCGTCATAAATTATGATTTCTCTATTTCTTACGTGATGAACTTCTCCAGTTATTATTTCACCTTCCATGTCTTTGTATCGCTTGTAAAGCTCACCACTATCATGCTCTTGAACTTTTTGGACCAAAGTTTGACGAAATGCCAAAATAAATCTTCTTCCTAAATCGATCATTTTAATTTCTTCTGAAACTTCCTCGCCAACCTCAAAGTCAGGTTCAATTTTTATAGCCTCGCTGTAAGCTATTTCAAGATTTGAATCTTCAATAGACTTATCGTCAACAATAATTCGATTTCGCCATATTTCCAGATCTCCTTTGTCCGGGTTGACAATCACATCAAAATTCTCGTCACTTTCAAACTTCTTACGAAGTTGAACGCGAAATGCCTCTTCAATGAAAGACATAAGTGTGACTCGGTCGATGTTCTTTTCATCTTTGAACTCGCCAAATGATTCGATAATAGCTAAATTTTCCATAATTGAAAAAAATCAGAATTTAAAGTCTAAAATAATTTTTGATACATCCTTCAGAGGGATGGTTTTCTTTAAATCAACGTCCATTTTACCTTTTCCTTTAGGCTTAGGGACACGTTCAGTCCAGTGGAGCTCAATTTCCTTGCCGTCATAAGACTTTAAGGTTCCTTTTAGGGAATCACCGCTCTCCAATATATTCACTTTCACCAATCGACCAATACTCTTTTTATATTGCTCTGGAACTTTAAAAGGTGTAAACATTCCAGGAGAAGAAACTTCAATAGAATAATCTTCAGATTCATCACCTAAAGCATTTTCAATCGAGCGACTTAAATATTTTAACTGATCTACAGAAATATGACCCTCTAGCAGATCAGCATGAAGCTTAATTTGATTTTCCATATTAAGTTCAAAATCTACCAGAAATGCCCCAATTTCTGCAGTTTCTGTTTCAATCAATATCTTTAATTCAGCGTAGTCCATTCAATCTAAAAAAGTATAAAGAACAAAAGAGGGGACTTGTGGTCCCCTCTTTTACATTCTTCAACAAGTCGTAGCAAAAGTACATAAACTTGTTTAAAGTTTGCCATTACAAAAATTCATAATTTAAAAACCTCTTTTTTTGTTATCATACATTTTACTCAAAAGAAGAACTCAGTGACTCATTTACATATTTCAATCTATTCGATGGCATTATGTTTGATGCACCGAA